>SXGS01731439.1_pt1 | contig 127811 bp, 122 predicted proteins | sample 3174681 | NCBI WGS metagenome assembly SXGS01 (sample SAMN11356861, study PRJNA531348) | freshwater metagenome | isolation source: freshwater sample F1-80 | place: China: Fuxian Lake, Yuxi | collected 2017-12-25 | reverse complement strand
GGCAGCTGCCGGAGGTGTTGGTGGGGGCGCGGCGGGCGCGGCGGGCGCGGCGGCCGGCGGTGGGGCTATGGCGTCCGCCGCCTCCTCCCTCATGGCCGCCGGCCCGTACATTGCCGCCGCCGCGGCGACCATCATGGTCATCGTGAAGACTCTCCAGATGGCATCGGAGAGTCAGACGAAGATAAACAAGGCCATGCTGGCCGGCGTCGGGTTCGCAAACGACCTCAATGCGAGCGCCGAGTCTTACAAGGGTGGTATTGACGAACTCCGGGACGCGATCCAGGACACCTCCTCTGTCATGATGAAGTTTGGCGGGTCTTCGGAGCAGACTGCAAAGATTATCAATCGGTTCGCCAAGGAGTCCACCGGGTCCATCATGCAGACCCGGAACCAACTTTCTCAGCTTCCGGGCGGGCTCCAGATTGGAGTGGCTACACTTGCGAAGGCTGCAACAGCGTACGGCAAGGCTCTTGGAATGGAGGCCGAGGATGCAGCTGCTATGATGGGGAAGTTTACAAACGAACTTGGAATGGGCACTCAAGGTGCCATAGACACTATGGGGGACATTGTCCGTGCTGCCGCAAACGCGAACATGCCCATGACTAAGTTCATGGACATTTTCCATAAGGTCATTCCCGATGTGGAGCTTTACCAGAACAGGATTGAAGAGCTCACGGGAACAGTAAAACTGTTATCTAAGACGATGAGCGCGAAGGACGTCCAAAGCTTCATGAACGCGTTTAAAAACGGGTTTAAGGGGGTGGACTTCAAGCAGCGTTTGAAGACTGCGTTGGTCGTCGGAAATAAGCTTGGAGCTGATTTCATACCAAACGCCCTTGCGAAAGACTTCAACGCTAAGGCTCGTTCAATGGCCAAAAATTTTGCCGACTTTGCTAGTCCCGGGGAGGACATAGAAAAGTCCTTCATGAAGGCCATGAAAGGTGGAGAGACCACCATGGCAAAGTTCATAAATGACAAGCAGGCCGTTGCGTCCAAACAGGGCACGCAGCTTCAGGGGGCCTCTGTTTCCAATGCTATGATGCTGGCGGCTAATGAAAAAACTCGTCAGAAGGGCGGTGTCCTGAACACGGCTTCCGCGATGAGGGGCGCGGGGGAGATGTCCACCTTCAAGATTTTGAGGGGGATGAGCCATTCTTTGACCCAGGGGTGGGACGGTATTTCTGAGCAGGTCATGTCCACGCTTGGCATCTCCGCTGAGCAAGTGGAGGCTATGCGGAAGATGGATCAGACCATGGATGTTCAGCTCGGTCAGCTGAATGAATATGGCATGACGAACAGTAAGTCCATGAACGAAGCTCTGAGGGAGACCGTAAAGCTCAGGAAGACCAATATGTCCGAGAAGGAGATTGCTGACGCTATGTATAACGTCACGCAAGATGAGCACATGGCGGCAGCGGAGCTGGAAAAGTCTACCAAGAAGGATGATTTGAAGGCCTTCAATCTGGCCGAGGCTCAGTATAACGTGACGACCTCCATCGGTGATAAGATTGACAACGTCATCTCATTCCTCCTCGAGCAAATTCTTCGCGTTCTTAATCCTGTCCTCGACGTTTTGAACAGCATCCTGGACGCCTTCTTGTCAGGTGATAAGGCTAAGGCTAAGGTCATACAGGATCGCGCGGATATTATAAAAAGGGGTAAGGAGGGGAAGAGGGATCTGCTCGACAGCTCTGGCAAGAAGATTGGTGAGGAGGGGACCGGGAAGTTTACTCCTAATGTAAAGGGGGTGAATGAAATGGTCGACATTGTCGCGAGCGCCCTCACTCGCGGTGTTGGGGCTGGACAGAGTGGTCAGGCCTTGGCCTCTAGCATGGCTAAAAGCGGGGCTTTTGACGCGAAGTCTCTTCAGGCACTGACTACCGAGGACGTCATAACGCTCGCTCAAAGGGCTGGCGGTTCAGGAAAGGATATTCTCAACAAGTTCCAAGGGGCTCAGAAAAGGGGCGATGTAGAAGGTATGCTGAAGTCCTTGGATGCCCTTCCTGACATGGATAAATCCATCATGAGCCTTACAAGGCTTATGGCGGAAAAGGGAATCGTCACACAGAGCGGGATGGAGCGGGCCGAGGGGCGTGGACAATTTTCTAGGCCCGGGGCTGCGAAGTCCGCCGAGGCAGCAGAGTTGATTGCTTCCAGTAAGGCTGCCAACGAAGCTAGGATAACTCAGGGGATTCAAGTCCTGGACAAGGATCCGAAGAGAAGGGCGGAGGCGCAGGCTTCCCTCGAGGCCCGGGCTGCTGCTGAGCTTAAGAAGGCTGGTGTTTCTGATGGCTCGGCGACATCCACTTCAATGAAGACTGGTAGTCCTGAAACTAAGGAGGCCATTAGAGTCCAGGCGGACCAGGCGAAGGTCGTGGATCAGCAGCTTAAGGTCCAGGAGGACGTGTATGAGGGGATAAGCGACGTGGCGTCCATCCTCAAGAAGGGGATCCGGTACGAGAGCAGCTGGATGGGGGGCAAGTATAGGAACGTCCTGAAGGAGGCCACCCTCTACTCATTCCGTCAGGCCCTCCTCGAGTTCGCCGCCCTCTCCGCCAAGATGGACACGGACAAGAACTTCAAGGAGAAGATGGGGAGCCAGTCCTGGAACGTCATGCAGTCCGGCAAGTCGATGAAGGATCTTGCGTCCATCAAGGGGGACGACAGCGCCGCTTGGAACAAGGCCATGGGCTATGACGCGGGAGGATCCATCAACTTTGATCAGATGGCTAGGGTCCACAAGGGGGAGTATGTTGTGCCGAGGGGAGGGGCCCTCGTCCAGACCGGTGGCGTTGGCGGCGGTAAGACCGTGAACGTGAACGCCGTCATCAACGTCCAAAGCGAAGCGTCAGCTGAGCAGATCAGAGCTGAGGTGCATAATCTATATAGATCCCATTGAGGCTTTTGTGAAACTGGTTCCTCGATGGAACCAAAGCAACAGAGATGGACGGTCTATTATCACACCCATACTGAGACAGGTCGCCGCTACGTTGGTTTGACCAAAAGGACCATGCTGGCTAGATGGAATCAACACGTTAGCCTTGCAAAGCGATCCAACGGCCAACGATCTCATTTTGCTGCAGCGATCAAGAAATACGACAAGGATGCCTTTACTCATGGTGTGATCGGCATCTATGAGACCGTTGAGGAGGCGAATACTGTCGAAGAGCGGAAGATCGAGGAGTGGCAAACTCGAGACCCGCAGTCCGGTTTTAATATCATGCGCGGCGGCTTCCATATTCCCCATAAGTTTGACAATCCATGGGAGCGTCCAGAGTATATTGTAGCTAAGAAAGCTCCTTCGGCCGTTCATCTTAATGTCGGGGACAAATATGGAAAGCTTTCCGTTTCATCCCTCGTCTCAACGAGGTCATCCACTTTTGTCTGCGACTGTGGGAGGACAGTTAAATGTACGAACAAGCGTGTCGCGGATGGCGCTGTTACATCTTGCGGTCGATGTGGAGTTATCAACGTCTCTGCTGATCAAAGGTTTGGGAAGCTGCGTATTGCCGTCACAGGCGATGTTTTTCCATGGTCTCAGAAGAAGGTCCAGTGGGTGTGTAATTGCGGACGGTCTTGCGGAAGGCCGGCGAAGTTTGTCCTTTCCGGCCGTTCCACATCATGTGGCCTTTGCAACCTTGTGCCTGTGGCTGGCTTAGGCGAGATAAGGTTCGGAAAGCTCCGGATGGCCTTCCCTCGAGACTTCCTTCCTGGCTCTAACGACAAGGTTGAATGGGTTTGTGACTGCGGGAAATCAGCGATGATCCGTATCTGTCAGGTGACGGCCGGCAGAGCCCATTCCTGTGGAAAGTGCACCATAATATCGGCTGAACAGCTTCAGCTAATGAAGTTCGGGAAGCTGCGCATTAAGCACCCACAGGACTTGAAGCCGAAGTCTTCCAAGAAGGTGTGGTGGGTTTGCGACTGCGGAAGGGAGTCTTTCACTATCCCTCGCTTGGTCTTCGGTGGTAACACGATTTCATGCGGCCGTTGCAACGTTTTGTCCAAGGAGGCCATGTCAGAGAAGTTTGGGAAGCTGCGGATGAAGGAGCCAATGGAAACCCTCCCGAGCTCTACCCGTGTGGTGGAGTGGGCTTGTGATTGCGGTAACGAGGTTCATGCCCCTATATACTACGTCACCTCGGGACAGAAGAAAACGTGTGGAAGTTGCACAGTTCTTGGATTCGAATACTGGGTCTCCACTAAGTTTGGTAAGCTAAAGATGGCCGTCCCCCAGCCTATGAAGCCTAAGTCACATAAAGTGGTGGAGTGGAGGTGTGACTGCGGTGGCTTTACATGCCGGGCAGTCCAGAACGTGACTATGAGACCGTCACAGTCTTGTGGGGCCTGTTAATGCCTAGAGTCCGCATCCCCAGCGTCCCCAACCCCGGAATGTCGTCGGCCTTCGACTATGAGGCCAGGCGCGGGCGCCCCATGCTGTTCCAGGTGACGGAGCCGAACTCCACCCAGCCCCTCTACACGACGTTCCTCGCCCTCCATGTGAACCCCGACTCTTTGGAGGAGAGGATGACGAAGTCGAAGAACGTGGTGCAGACCGTCGGCGGTTGGGTGGAGTTCAACTGGCCGGACGAGCTCTCCTCCTTCTCCGCATCCGGGTCCACGGGGGCCTTCTTTTCCCCGGAGTCCGGCCTTACGGCCGGCAATGAGCGCCGAGCCAGGTCCCCGTCCGGCTCTGACCCCATGGCCCCCGGACGCAGGGGGACCATCGCGTGGGAGCGACGGGAGGACTTCCTGGAGCTGTTCAGGTCCAACGGGTGCGTCTACAACTCGGAGGGCCAGCCTGCCATTCGGGGGCGCGTCATGTGCATCTTCGACCGCGGGATCTTCCTAGGCCACTTCACCACGTTCGAGGAGACGGAGGACGACGTGCATCCGTTCAGCTTCATGCTCTCATGGGAGTTCAAGGTGGAGTCCACGGTCTACAGGATACCCCAGCAGACTGGGACCCCAGGTACGAGGTTCAACGCCGGTGTCTAACGTGCGGTCCGCCATATTTCGCGAGTCAGCCTCCGGGTCCATCCAGGTCCCGAGGCCGGACATCATCCTCCCTCTGGATGACCTTTTCGGGTCCATCAACGAGGACGTGGACCGTATGGCGTCCCAGGTCTACGGGACCCTTACGGGCGCCAAGGTCCCCGTAAAGCCGTTCGTCGTCGGCTTCATCCCTCCAGACGTCCAGATAAACCACATCCCGATAGAGCGCTCGAAGGTGAACATAGCGACGGCCACCGGGTCTACGGCGAGCGGTCAATCCGGCTCCGCGGGGGCGTCCGGGCCACGTGAGCTGGCTCCCACCGTCACTTTGTTCACAAGGAAGGCCCTCGGGAACGCCATTTACAAGGACCTCCGCCGCCGGAACATGAGCGACGCTGACGCTAGACGCCTCACGCCGTTGCTCGTGGGCCAGGTTGGTACCGAGATTCTATGGGACAAGAACGGTGTCTTTAGGACAAAGTGCTTCAACCTCGGGAACGCTCACTCCAAGGGACCTGGACAGGGCGGTTACTACTATAAGGGAAAGGACTCTTGGGGAAACTCCAACAAAGAGTACAGGAAGGGGAAGGATAACTCATATACTACTTATTTCAGGGGGGCGACGAGCTTGGAAGACGGTGCTCACGAGTTTATTAACGTAACCTTCAGCTGGAAGTACGCCAAGAACGCCACGACCGGGAACGAGCTTGCAAAGGCCCTCCGTCCGGACGTGTTCCCGGAGAGCCGTGGTGGTAATAACGGTCAGTACTTCGGGGCTGGGGCGACCCCCGAGGAGATCTATGCTGGATACGGTCGCAGTGTCCAGCTCGGCGCTGACATCTATAGGCGGACTAACCCGGATCCTTCGCAGCCGGACCCGAACGGGATAATATCGGGAGGGTCTGTGCAGCAGCCTGGCGAATCGGACGCTGCCGGGAACTCAGTCGACGTCATGGGGGACTCAGGCGTCACGACCATGGAGGAGGACGATCCCCTGGCGTCCAGGACTGGGCGTAACATAAGGTTGGCGGACGTCCCCCGCCTTGAGATCGTTGACGCTCAGGTCCGGAGCCTTCAACGTCAGGCCCTGGCTGTCAGGTCCATCCCAGCCCTCTACATGCTCATAAACCCTCAGTCCTTTACCCGTGGTCGTGAGTTCTCCGTCGACACCGTCAAGGCCCGCAGACGGAACATCGTGCACATGTGGTTCGAAAAGCCCATGACGATCACCGGCAAGGGCGTCACGGCCGCCCAGTACATATTGGACTCGGGTGGCTCCGGAGGCCTGACGAACTCGAACCGGAACCAGTCCCTGTCCTACAGGAACCTCATGTCCCTTGTGCGGACGTATAAGAACAACGGTTGGCTCTACTCTGGGGAAGAGTCTGGCCAGGGGAACGATGGGATCCCGCTCATAGCCATGAGCGTGTATATGTACTTTGACGGACACGTGTACATTGGGTCCTTCGACGACTTCAGCGTGTCCGACACGGGGGACAAGCCATATAACCTGTCGTATAGCTTCAAGTTCACCGTCGCCTACTCGATGGCCACGGCGTCCGTCACGGACTCTGAGGTGACTAGGAGTATAGGAGGTAGGGGCTGATGTTCTTCAGGGTAAACTAACTCATGTTTGACGGAAACGTCCAGCCTACTGAATATTGGGCCAATCGGAAGTTTGGAAAGCTCCGTATGGACCCTCCTGTCTCCGTAAGCCCAGGGTCTTCAACGAAACTGGTCCGGTGGTTGTGCGAATGCGGTCGGACTGTCGAGAAGAAAGTTTGGTGGGTGGTCAACGGGAAGGTTACGGCTTGCGGCAAGTGCAATGTGAAGGACGTCAAGTTTTGGCAGTCTTCCAAGTTCGGTAAGCTTCGGATGAAGGATCCTGTGGAGCTTCATCCTGGGTCCTCAAGGACTGTCACGTGGATATGTGATTGTGGCAAGGAAACCGTCGCCAAAGCCAACCATGTTACCTCCGGAAGCAGGGTCTCATGTGGCAAATGTGACTGGTTAGGCCCTGAACATTGGTCTTCTCGAAAGTTTGGGAAGCTCAAGATGGAATTTCCTGTTGAAATACATCAGCGTTCGGAAACGAAGGTAAGCTGGCTTTGTGACTGCGGGAATAAGACCATGGTCTCAGTCCGTCGCGTCTCGGAAGGCACTACGTCTTCATGTGGAAAATGCAGTCAGATGCCTAAGGCATACTGGGCTTCCCAAAGATTCGGGAAACTTCGAATGAAGGTGCCGGAGTCTTCCGCTCCACACTCAGACAAGAGACTGTCATGGGCTTGTGATTGTGGTCGTGAGACGAGCCCGACGGTCCATCACGTGGTGTCCGGTATCACGACCTCATGTGGCAAGTGTGACTGGGGTGATATAGGCTTTTGGAGGTCTTGGAAGCCTGGGCGGCTGTTCATGGAGTCTCCAATTGAGATTGCCAAGCGCTCCTCAAGGAAGGTTTGGTGGGTTTGTGACTGTGGTAGTCGGGTTGAATCATCTATTAATTCAGTGTTTACCGGTAACACCCAGTCGTGTGGTGAATGCTATAATAGAGGACTTAACTGGTATTCAGAGAACCGTGATAGGATCCGTGCCCTCAAAGTCCCGATTTTCCCTTCTGACGTGCCGCGTGGATGGACTGAGTTTTTACAGCCTGTTTTTAAGGTTCATCAGCGTGTTCTTGCCAAGTGCGGAGCTTGCAAGTCAGAGTATGGGACGTATTGGAACAGTATAAGGTTTGGAAAGTCCCTTACGTGCGGATGTTCAAGCTATAAAGTCTCAAGCCCTGTCCGCCAGATCACACAGCTTGTTAGGGGCCATGGCCTAGATGTCATCAACGAACATTGTGTTGGTGGCCTAAAATACGACATATTTGTTCCGTCCATAAACCTTTTGATCGAGTTTAATGGCCTCCGATGGCACTCGTTTCCAGACTCTAAGTCTAAAGATGTCAGGAAGCACAGGACGGCGATTCAAAACGGGTTCTCATATATCTGTGTTTTTGAGGACGAGTGGCGCAAGAAGCAGAGTCGGGTTCAGACGCTAATTTTGAACCGGATCGGGACAACAGTGGCTTCCTCTGTCAGGCCTAGTCAGTGTGAGTTCATGTCCATCACGTCTTTTGACTCTGATAGCTTCTATGAAGAACACCATTATATAGGTGCTGTAAGGGGTCGCATTAATTATGGCGTATACGATGGCGGACGTCTGGTCGCCTGCATGTCGTTCAAGCGCCCTACGAGACAGTCCACTCATGACTGGGAGCTTGTGCGGATGGCCTCCGTCCCGGATGTTAGGGTCCACGGGGTCTGGTCAAAGCTGTTGAAAAAGTTCGTGGTTGAGAACTCACCGAAGTCGATCGTCAGCTTCTCTGACAACCGACTCTTCTCCGGGAAAGTGTATGACGCTATCGGGTTCACAATGGACGGGAGCGTCAAGCCTGACTACTACTGGATAAAGGGAATGCACAGACACCACAAATCAGGCTTAAGGAAGAAGGGGCTCGAAAGGAATTCAGGTCTTACTGAGACTCAGCTCAGAGAAGCGCAAGGATACCGTAAGATCTGGGACCTTGGTAAGACACGGTGGGTCTGGAGGTCAAATGTCTAGAGAGTCCGCTTGGAGAGGGACCTGGACCCCGAATCGTCGTCCATATATTAGAGTCGCACCAGACGTGTATGTGAGGCTCCAAGCCGAGACTACCATAATCGGGTGCGGCGAGTGTCGACGGAAGGTGAACTTCAACGATTATGTGACGTCCGTCTCGACCGAGGCGAGCGTGGACAGCCCTCCGGGGAGCGCCACCATCCAGCTGTCCATCCCTGACAACGACGTGAACGATTTTTACGCGGAGGGACAGCTCCTCATCCAGCCGATGATGGAGGTCGAGGTCTTCGCGAAGGGATACTACCTCATCGGAGGGGTCCCACAATACTACAGGATATTCTGGGGGATCGTGTCCAGCGTCTCCAAGTCCTGGTCGAACGGGACGACGTCCGTGAACGTTAGCTGTAAGGACATCCTCCGGTGGTGGGAGCTCACGAACACGACCATCAACCCCGCGTTCCTTGAGGGGGGAGGATCGTCGGCCGGCCACTATCAGCTCTTCCAAAACCAGTTCTCCGGCCAGAACCCGTACGCCACCATCGTCCAGCTCGCCCAGGACGCCATGGGCGACTTCTTCTACACCACTGACTCTTTCACCTCCTACCGTCCTGAGAAGGGGCCTGAGGCTGCCGCCATAGGCTCTTTCATGAAGGACATTATGGCGTACTGGCAGCTCAAGTTTGGAAATATTCAGAGCAACCTTGTCCTATATGGGATGTCGGGCCAGGCGTACTCTTTCTCCGGCGTTCAGGGGACCGTCTCCCCGAACCAGGTTGCTGAGAAGATATTCCAGGAGGAGGTGAAAAGGCTGCGGCAGAATCAGTCGACGACGCTCCTGTTCTCGAGCCCCAAGGAGCAGGCGACGGCCAAGACAGACGCTGCGAGGGCAGGCGACGTCGAGTTTTTCCAGAATGAGACTCAAAGCAAGCTCGCGCTCGCCTTCCACGCGCGCGACCAGATAGGGTATGAGTTTTATTGTGACACGACCGGAGACATCGTGTTCAAACCTCCGTTCTACAACCTTAACGTCTTGCCGAACAAGCCGGTCAGCTGGATTCAGGATTTCGACATCATCGATGATCAGTTGACGGACTCGGAGGCCGAGGTCGTCACCCACGTCACGTCCTCAGGGAACGCTTTCGGCGGCGTTACGGACTGGGGCCTCAATGATGAGATTACCACGCCACGGACGGGCGTCTTCGACTATCACCTTCTCCGGAGGTATGGGTGGAGGCGTGCTGACCTCCAGCTCGAGTGGGCCGGGAATCCGAGGAAGCTGTTCTTTCACCTCCTCGACTGGATGGACCGCCTTAACGCCAAGAGGCAGAACGGGACTATCACCATGCCCATGCGGCCGGAGCTCCGCATGGGGTTCCCGGTCTGGGTCCCGAGGCATGACTCGTTCTTCTACGTCCAAGGAATATCCCATCAGCACACTGTTGGGGGTCAGTCGACCACGTCGGTTACGCTTACGGCCAAGCGGTCCAAGTTCATAGCCCCTAAGAATATCGGGACCATCACGCGCGCTATCGGGAAGGATGGGCATGGGGTGACCCGGGACGTGACGGGGGACGAGAAGAGAGATTTGAAGGGGAAGGACCCGGTCTACAACGTGGACTTCCCCGGACAGATGGGATCCACGAGCGGGCTTGGGCAGGAGATGTCTTCTGGCGGAACCCCCGCTATAATCAGGGATCCGAAGACCGGGAAGCTCCTCGGATTCCCGAACGTTGTCATGGTTTACAAGTCCACCTATAGCGGGACGGACCTTCAGCGGATCATGGAGACTATGGGCCGTGACTCCAAGCCGGCCCAGCCGAAGCCCAAGACGGGACCAACCGGTCCGATCTATAGGGAGATAGTCCACAAGACCCTCCTGGAGGCTCAGGCGAACAACAAGCAAGCTTTGCTCGCCCGCCTTCGCGCGCACCGTTATGAGGCCGGTATGACGAACGCGGGGGCGTACGATTATGCGCACGACAAGGAGAGGAATTTTCGGGAGTTCGCCCTTGTCCCACTCAACTCTTACAACACAAACGTTGGGACCGGCCAGGAGAACGAGGTTGCCGTGTCCATAAAGAGCACTGAGTCGGTCTCCGGAGCCCAGCTTACCGCCGCCCAGAAGGAGGCCGCGGAGGCGAAGAAGAAGCTTGTCGGAGGTGCTGAGGGCGACCTGAAGGCTGCCCAGAAGCTTTTCGACGAGGCGAGCAGAAACCTCAAGGTCCTGCAAAATCGTCTTCTGGCCGAGAAGAAGAAGGTTGGGAAGAACGTGCCCGCCGACGGGAAGGGAGACGCTCAGCTTGAGGCGTTGGGCTCGAGGGTTAAGGCTTTGACCGGTGAGCTTGCCACCCTGGGGGACGCTGTCCGGCTGGCCCAGGAACGCCTTGGATCCATTAAGGCCTCCAACCCGTCGACCACGTACATACCGGCCCTGAACGTGATGGTCCGCCCCGTCTCGGACGAGTTCGGGTTTGAGGTCATCGGCCATTACAGGTATGGAAGGGGGGCCTACATAGACCGGGGGAAGCTTCAAATCCAGTCCATAGACGATGACTTTGCCAAGAGGACTGTCAATCAGCTCTCCATCCAGTTTGCCCCGACCGGAGGGTTCCTTACGGACGGGTCCAACTCGTCCAACTTGAACGGTGCGGCGTCCGGGTTCTCGAGCGCCTTTGAGCAGATGAGGCCAGAGGACTACGTGACGGGGGCAAGCTTTACCGCCTCCATAGTCCCGAACGGACAGGTTTCAAACGTTCAGACGACCAGCTCTGGGACGTACACCAACCTCATAAACGCTGACAAGGGGACGGGCCTCTACGTTGAGGCCGACGCGACGAGGCGTGCTAAGACCCTCGGGGAGATGACCCCCACGCTGGACACTGGGATTGCGGATCCTTTCAGGAACTGTGCGTGCGGCCTGGGGAAGACCTCATGGTTTTCTCTCCTGCCATCAGAGCTCATACAGTCTATCCTCTCTCCTGCCCGCTCAGAGCTTTCCAAGGTCGGCGAGGAGATGAGGGATATTGGGGCGTCCGAGGTTGCGGCGGCTATAGGGGGCGGGCGCCTGGCCGTCAACCAGACAATCGTCGGCGGGACGAAGATAACGGTCAACCAGAAGACTGTGACGAAGACGGGCCGCCTCGAGCCTGCCAACGCCAGCGTCATCCTGACACAGAGCGTGTTCGACACCCCGCATGCGATCTTGACCAGCGAAGGTTTCTTCGAGGGCCTGAACAAGTTCCTTCTTGAGAAGTTTCAGAAGGAGGTCCGGTCGAACGAGGCCCGTGAGGCGTCCTACACGCTCGGAGGGAGCGTCTCAGTCTTTACGCCGCCAGGGCTTAGGGACGGGACGCAGGACAACATCCTCTCAGATCCTAAGGACCCTCTCTTCCGGAGGGCGTCCATGGGCGACAAGGACGCTCTGGACGCCTTGAGGAAGCAGGCGAACTTCAACTTTGGCCTGACGAAGGAGGCCTTGTCCAACTTCAAGGACGCGTCGTCGGCCGCCTTGGATAAGGCCGGGAATGTCCCCGCGGACCTGAGGGAGGGCTTCAGGGGCGTCCCTTCGCCTGTGACGGCTTCCACCGGGCCTGGGAAGGGGTACCAGCCTCCCGCCCCGAATGTGGGGGATCCGATAAACCAGAGGCGGTATGACAATGCAGGGTTCCCACAGAACGTCCCCAGGGACGGGACCCCCGTCTAGCCCGGAAGAGCCTCACGGACGGCCTTCACGAACCTCGGATCGGCCTTGGACGGATCCAGCGCGTGTTGGAGGACAAGCTCTACGCTCTTGTTCACGGGCGCGAGGACGACCATGCTCTCTACCTTCCCGTCATGGACGTTAAGCATATGTCGGATCCTCGCCACCTTGAAGGATAGCATGACAAAGTGTCCTTCCTTGTCCCGGTCCAACATGCAATCGGCACTCTTCACCTTTGACAGGTACGACACGAGTCCTTTGTCGTTGACCTTAACGTTCAACGCAAAGCTTTGACCCTCTTGGAGGCCTTCAGGAGGGTCTACCTCCCATCGTGCTTTGTCCATGGTCTTCCCGTTCACCGTGACGACCTGGATGGCGATCATTTCGGACTTTACAGTCTAGCTCAGGGTATGGTGGACGGATGACCAAGCGAAGGTTTAGGCCAGGGGTCCCAATGACCCCCGATCCGCGCGCGATCGGAGGCTTTCGTGAGCAGACCACGGTCTCCAGGGACGCCCGGTCATACCTGTGGTCAGCTCGGGTTGTCCACGTGGACGTGGAGACCATGGTCTGCTCTATCCGCCTTGAGTCCGGGTTCGGCGAGTACCATGACGTTCCGATTCCCGCCGCTGGCGGTGGAGGGCCTAGGAGCTTTTCCGGGAGCGTCCTTGAGCGCGGCACGAAGGTGATCATAGGGTGGTCCAAGTTCGGGCATCGCTCATGGAAACCGTTCATCGTCGAGTGCCTTACGACAGGGGTTTATCTGAGCCGAGACTTCGAGCCCTTCTCCACCGTCGATCCTAAGGACGCGAAGGCCGCCCTCAGCCTTATGCCAGAGATCGGGGATGACCCCGGCGTCAACCTGGAGACCGTGCGCCTTAAGCTTCGGAAGGCGTACTCCGGGGACTTCCTGGCCTCCTCCTCGTCCGGGGCCGACGTTCTCCTGGACCGGGACGGTTTCATGACAAACCGTTCCGGGAACGAGTTCCGCCTTCGGGACGCAGATCAAACCTCAATCCTTCAGGTCCTGAACGAGTTCACCAGCAACGCTGCCGGATACTATCGGAGGGGGATCGTCAAGCGCAACGCGTACAGCTTCCTCCCCGATCTTTTTCCGGAGAAGGAGGACGGGACGGTCCCCGACACCATATCGAAGTCGAGCCCTGCGTATCCTATCCTTCTCGAGTTTGGCCTTATAGACTCTTCAGGGAAGAGGACGTTTCCGACGGACCCCGACAGCTCGTACTATCCTCACGTTGTTACGCCCGACGGCCAGCACATTGCCTATGTCGTCCATGGGGAGCACGACAAGTCCTTTGCGCAGACTGCCTACGCCTACGTTGAGGACCGTGTGGAGCTCCGGCACGTTTCTGACGGGGTGATGGCCGTCACGGAGGAAGGGGACGGGTTCCAGATAGACCCTCCATATCCGGTGTTCATCGAGGACGTCAAGGGGACGGTCGTCGGGAATGACTTTCATTCTCAGGCCGGAAGGCCCCTCTACAAGCGCCCTCTTAAGATGTCCGTCTTCCAGAGCCCGTTCCAGCAGGCTCCATCGGACGGTCCTGTTTTCGAAGCCGTCGACACCGTCCAGGACCTCTCCATTGTCGACAATATTGGCCTAGCCAGGTTGTTCCGGATTGTAAGCCCCAACAATTCCAACCAATACGCTTTTGGCGTTACGAAGGAGGGTCGCGTCTACCTTCACGTTCCCAAGTCGCGGTCTGGAACCCCTGATCAGAAGGGGAAGTCTGTGGACCTGAATGTTCAGGGCCTGGTGAAGGCTATAATCGGGTCGGACGAGAACTCGGGGAAGGTTAGCCTTGACCTGCGTCTTGTCGGGGGGCTGAACCTTGAGGTTGGCAGGAACGAGGCCGGGAACTCGGTTGAGGTCACCTTTCACGGCGGGATAGTCCAGAGGGTAACCAACAATCCGGGATCCAACGCTCCGGCCTTTCAGCAGCAGGTCGGCGGCTCTTCCCTCAAGACCGTGTCGGCGTCCGACGGGACCATAGTTGGCGGGAGCTCTTTCGAGGAGGTTGGCGGGGAGAAGAGCATTGTCGCCACGTCCGTCCTCCACAACGCCGGCTCTGGGGGCATGAAGCAGACGTCCGCTGGTGACTGGGGGCTCACCGTCCTTGGTAAGACCCAGCATCAGTACTCCCAGATGCAGACGACTACGTGGGCTCTCGGGAAGACTTCCACCATCCTGACGGGCGTGGACAATCACACGATAAAGGCCGGCGCCAAGTCGACCACCCTCCTTGCTGGGGCGATGTCGGACCTTGTTGCCGCCGGGTCCCGCTCCACGGTCGTCGGAGCCGGGTCCCTGTCGACTACCGTCGGAGAAGGGACCCTGGCCGCGACCGTGGGGGCCGGCGCCCTGGCCCTCACGTGCGCTGGAGGTCCTGTGTCTGTAACCTCCGGGCTCATCAACTCTCTTGCCGCCGGAGTCATGAACACGCTCACCGCCCCTTTCACCAAGATTGGGGCCTCCGTGTCTGGCTTCGGGGTTGCCGGCATCCCAGGACCTGGAGGGCCTCACATAGACTTCATAACTGGCTTGCCGATAATAGGAATCCCTAATCTTCTTATAGGCTAGTATATATTAGTGGGCGTTCCTACAAAAACCTGCACTAAGTGTGGTAGGCATAAATCCGTAACAGAGTTTCATGTTAGCGAACGTGGTCTCCATGGAGTTCGAGCTGATTGTAAGCCCTGTGTTAAGCTTCGACAACAATCTGTTGAGGTAGACCGGCTTCCAGACGGTAGTTTGAAGCAGTGCCACGGCTGTGGGCTTTCAAAACCAATTTCGGAGTTCCAGCAGACGCGTCGGAATAAATCCGGTTACCGGCCAAGATGCACTGAGTGTAAGCGGAGAGATGGACAGAAGTACGCTCGAACCCACAGAAAGTCAAATCATCGTCAGTATCGGAAACTCTATTCTGGGTTCCAGGCGAAAGAAGCTCGCCGAGCTGCGCATCGGCGTGAACGATTGAAATCTGCGCTCAGGGTCTTGAAAGAGAATCCGTGTTTGGACTGTGGTGATAAGCTCCCGTACTATTGTATGGATTTCGATCATCTCCCTGGAGAGATGAAGAAGGCGAGCATTAAGGACCTGAGCCGGTCACCAAGGTTGCGCCAAGTTCTAAATGAAGTGACGAAATGTGAGCTTGTGTGTGTAAACTGTCATCGACTAAGAACCGTTCGCCGGTACGAAGCGGCCGGGCTTCCTTACTTTTCTCCTCGGAAGAGGCACCGGCAACTACTTATACGAGAAAAGTCTAAGCCGTGCTCAGATTGTGGGCACATGTTCCATCCGGCGGTTATGGAATTTGATCACGTTCGCGGTGAAAAGGTTGACACTCTGGCTCGACTTGTTTCAAGGTTTGGTGAAGAAAAGCTTCTGATTGAAATGGCCAAGTGTGATATAGTCTGCGCTTGCTGTCATCGAATGAGGACTTTCAACAGACAAAGCATGATGGGCTGACCCGTGCCGATGGATCCTGGCACTCTGCTGGTCATCATGGAGGCTAATCTTCGGGCCGTCGGAATGTCGGGTCCTATGCTTTCCCAACTGGCGGGAGGGCTTGCCGGAGGGCTCTCCGCGTACAATTCTTCCGGCATCACGTTCATGTCCAACGATGTGGGCATAATCGGAGTTGGGGCTGGCGTCGGATTCTCAGTGATCGTGCCCCCTTCCATCTTCCCAGCCATGGAGGCCACCTTTTCAGCTCATGGGATATCGGGCCCCATGAGCGGATCCACGATCTTCGGGGTGGCGAACGGGATGATCGACTCTTTCTTGCAGGCTGGGATAATCACTGTCTCGCCGACCGTCGGCCTTGGGGCAGGTGTCGGCTTTTGCGTCCCTAGCCCTGGAGCCTCCTCGGGAATCTTCGCCCTGGCGTTCAAGGCCGCCGGCATGGTGGGTCCGAAGTCTGTCGACCTCGCCTCCGCGGTCGCCGAGGGCCTGGATCTCGTCCTTCCAACGTCGACGGGTAACGTGGCGGTCCTTGGGCCCCCTCTGATCCTCCCGTCGGCCGGGATAGGAGTCGGCAAACTGTTATGACTCCGTCAGGTATTGTAAGCCGATGGGACTAAACTCCGACGGGTTCCTTTTGGAAGGGGTCCGCGTGTCCAACGCGAACAGCCCCTTCACATTCCCCCCGAGGAGCGTGGTGACGAGCCAGACCGCCCTTGACGCTTCCAAGGGCCGCGCGGAGTACGTCGTCTTCGTGGCAGGCCAAGACCCGTCCAGGCCGGGCCTCGAGATTGCCGATCCGGCCCTCACGTTCCGTTGGACTAGGAACAACGGGACGGTCATGAGGTTCGGGTGGGACGGGTTTGCCAGGCGATGGTCTCCCTCGCCGGGTGGAGGCCAAGAGGTCATCGGGACCGTGACGAATTCCCCCAGGATCGTCGTCCCCATCCCGGATCCGTCCGTGACTGCTTTGGAGTCCCCGTACGTCCTGTACGTCGGAAGTCCGGACAGGCTTGTCACCTTCAACGTGGAGCTGGTCGGGACCTCTGGGGACTTCACTGATCCTCCCGCCGGCCGGATCCAGGTTGCGGTGGACTCCGGGGAGGCAAACTTCGGGACGGCTGACCTGTCCGACCAGGCGGTCTCCGGGAAGCCCCTTTACGTTTCCAGGCAAAGCTTTTTTGATAGGACCCAGGTGAAAGGACGCGTCGGGTCGCTCCCGGCCTCCTCGGTGTCCGCCTACGGGCTTTGGCTTAACCCTATCCCCGGATCCGGCCAGGCGCCGATTGTCCGTGTCGGGTTTGGTCCGGGCCTTGTGGGCGTCCCAGTCTCGACGGACGCAGGCCTTTCCCCTCCGCCCCCTCCCGGACAGTTCAAGTTCTCCCTCTCCACTGGGCGACTGTCGTTTTCCCCATCGGACATCGACGCGAACGCGGGGGTGAGCGTATATTACGATGGAGTCATTCTCGGATCCTTCCAGTTGGTCCGCGGGACTGTGGGGCTTCCCGTAAGCTCTTGGCCAAACCCTGTGAGCGCTGTCCCGGAGTTTGTCGGAGTCTCCGACCCTCTCCGTTTCATAATGTTCACTGAGCCTCCCGGTCTGCCGCGCCAGTATTTTTTCACTCTGATAGTCGACGCTGACATTCTGTCGGACGGTCCTCCTCCAGACGGGACTGCGTACGTCAGGGCCTCTGACGGGACTGTGTACGTTAGCGGATCCGACCCTGCCGTCCACTCCGGTGTGATGATAAGGTTTGTGGACTCAGTCCATATGGTTGAGGATGGCGTCTCCGTCCAGTTTTTTCGAAGCGGGCTTAACGGGTCTGGTGAGGAGACGGTCTCGGACTTTGTCGAGCTTTATACCGTCCCGTCTCAGACGATCGTGGACGGCATAGGCATGTCCCCCTTCGTCCAGCTCCCTACAGTCCCGCTTGTCGACTCTTTCACCGGATATCGTCTGGACCCAGGATCGTCGGGTGGATCCCTCGTCGGGCCTCTTGTCAACGCGGACGACTCTTCCAAGCCAGGCTACGGCTATGGCCTTGAGCTCGAGGACCGTCGCTTGAAGTTTTACCGACGGAAGACCGTGGACATCGTCCTCGAGCGCCCGTCTCCGGCCTTCAAGCTTCCTGACGCCGCGATTAACCCTCGCGGCCTTGTCATGTTCAAGGACGGCTCAAGGGTCTACCCAGGGGTTGACTTCGACTTTAACAAGGACGCGGGCGTTGTCGAGTTCATAGAGCCTGTTGGTGAGAACGACCCTGGGAACGTTGTCGGTGCGTCCGGTACAGCAACGGCCCCGAACCGGTTCGACCTTCCACCGGGCTCTTTCTCCGGGCCCCAGGACGGAAAGTTCCTTTTCATCAAGTCTGGCGTCAACCTGGGAGTCTACCGTGTTTCCTCCAGCGTTGGAACGTCTACCGTCTTTGTTAATGGGACCCTGCTGTCCGACAGTCCGGCTCCGGCTGACATTCGGGCTCAATTCGAGGTCATCGCCGACAGGTTTTGGGCTCCGTTCAGGCCTCCGTTTAAGAAGTTGAAGGTCTACAGGGCGCCAGGCGTCTCCGGTCCTTTCTCTCAGATGTCTGGAATCGAGTTTTCCGTCATCCCGTCCACATCCCAGGTGAACCTCACGGTCCCCGCCAGGCCCGGGGAGGTTTTCCGAGTGGAGTCTGTGTCGTTGGACTCTACGGACGAGGGTGTGACCGTAAACCCCGTCAATAGGACGGAGTTTGCCGGATTCCGAGTCCGTCAGGAGCAGGGGACGGTCGTCCCAAGCACGGGGACTGTCCTGTTTAACCCTGACGGCAGGACCGTGGCCGCTGACAGGCCGATGACGATATACGTAGACGGCGTGACGGTCCCCCCGGACGCCTTCACGTTCGAGTCGCCCGGGAGGCTCACGCTCAACACTGTCTTGACTTCCTCAAACAATGTCATGCTGAGCTACTTTGTGTACGAGTCCCTCGGAGGGGATGTTTCTTTCAACCTTAAGAACAGGCCTTTGGATGTGGACTTCCCCGAGATCACGGCGGGCGATGAGGAGACAGTCTTCAACGGAGTCCAACCGGCCTTGATGCCTGGATCCGCCATCCTCATCGACGGCAAGACCGTTGTTATCGTCAAGTCTTCCGTCTATGACCCCGCAAGCGATGTCACGAACGTGTCCTTCAACCCGGCCCCGTACGCTAGCTCTGAACGCGCTCCTCTTCAAGTCACGGGGTCCGTCACCGGTGACTACTCTGTGGTTGAGCCGGGGCCTGTCGACGTCCTCGTCCAGAACACCAACACCCTTTCGGTCTCGGGGAATTCTCCTTACCCCGCCGGGACCATAGTCTTCGTGGATGGTGACCCATACCTTGTCGTGTCGTCATCGTTCGTCCAGTCGACCGGCCGGACGAACGTCATCCTTGCGGAGAATGCCCGTAAGAACTACATAATGCCGTCTGTTACCCGGACTGTCCGGCCGGTGTTCGGCCCAGGTCGAGAGTTTAGGACGGAGAAGCCAGCGCACTCTGGCTATCCCATGACGTTCGTTCGGACGGGGACCGTGAAGGCCGTGCTGAGGCCAGGGACGGACTATAACGCTGGGGAGGGCGGCATAGTCACCCTCGCATTCGATCCGGCCTTTGGCGACTCTATTGGCGTTTTCTATGTAGCCCGCAAGGATCAGCCTTCAGGCACCTCATTCTCTGTCAACTATTCAAGCCAGGTCGCGCCGAGCTCCTCCAACGGCATCCTTGGTCAAAGGCTGGTAACCCAGTACAGGCTGTACAACCCTGATTCTTTCTATTTTCGAAAAGAGTCCGTTAAGTCCTTCATTCCGGAGGTGATAAAGGAGCTTGCCTCCTCGTCCGGAGGTAGCTCCGGGCCGAACACGGCGAGCGTTGTCTCCTTCCAGACGAAGGACTATGGGCTGCCGAGCCTATACTTTGAGGAGCAGCATCTTCGGAACCTCGACTTTGTCGTTTCGAGGCTCTTGCAGTACTTCAACGATCAGGTCAACTCTTACGAGGATGTCCTGGCCAACATTGACGGACGGGTCGTCGGGGGATCGTCGGGGAGGTTCCGTTTTAATGGCGACTTGTCCGGCGTGCTCAGAGCGTCCTACGCTGACGTCAAGAACGACATAGACGATCAGGTCAAGCTGTACGACCGCGTGATCTTGACCGGGTACGTCAGCTTCGGAAGTCGGGCCGTCTATGGAGCCATGTGGGATTATAATCCAATGTCCCGCCTATATGGAACAGCCCGATCGTCCGTCCCCGCGGCCTTCAACGACAAGGTTGTCCCGATTCTCGACTATGGGAAGACTCTTGGCAGCATAGGGATTGGGAGCGTTGGCGTAGGGAACATTGGATCTATAGGCTTGTTCCGAACCGCCCGGTCAAGGTCGAAGTACATGTCCGTTAACTCGACCAGGAAGGTCCTGACGATAGCCGGTCCGAACGGGGACGCTGCACGGTTGATTCCGCCTTTCTTTGTCGGCCAGAGGGTGAAGGCTTACCTTCCTGACGGGACCTCTGGACCGTCGGCCATCGTGACGGCCGTCTCCATAGACCTTCCGTTCAAGCTGACCCTTGATACGGCCGTGTCCACCCTTCAGGGCGCCGTCATGGCGGACAATTCGAGCCCTTCCTTTCCCTCCGTGCGATACTATCAGGTTGGAAAGCACGTTAGCGTCGACATGGATGTGGGGCAGGTCAAGAATTCTCAGCTTCCTCCTCCGTTTGGACCGACGGACGTCATGGCCGGTAACGAGGTCATGGAGGTTGATGTGACCTTCTTGAACTCTGACATGACCCCAAAGCGGATTCCGGCGCTAGACGGACTCGAGTTGAGGGACGATGGGACTGTCAGCTTTCCACCCCTCACCTATTCGAACGAGTTGGACGCGCTCACAAGGGAGCTCGAGGCCGACAGTCTTATTGCCACAGGAGTCCTTTCCGGGCCCAGCACCGTCACGTCATGTCCTCTACCGGTGATCGTTGGACAGACTGTCATGTTCACTAGTGGGCCGAACGCCGGGCTCCCCCGGGTCGTGCAGACGGTCGGGTCCTTGACTTTCACGACTACCACTCCGTTCCCTGCCGTGGACGCCGTTGAGAGGGATATATCGTCCACGTCCTATTCCGGAAGCGTCCAGTCCATCGCAGAGCTCTTCGCGAAGATCATATCCACCAACGTCGCCATGGGCGCTGTCGCTCCTGCCGTCATCGGGACGTTGGACTCAGAGCTTGAGGCGATAGGGAAGATTGTCCTAGGGATAGGCTCAACCATCCTCTCTAGGACGACAGGGGCCGTCACCGCGTCCGACACGCTGGCGGATCCTGGGGCAGGTTATCTGACGACCGTCCCTCCCGTCTCCTCGTCTTGCTTTCTATACGTTCCGTCCGGCTCCAATCGAGGGCTGTACAAGGTGAAAACTGTGCACGCTTCATACGTGACCGTCGACCCTACTTCCCCGTTTCCATCGTTCGCCTCCATCGGATCCTCCGGCGACCCATACTTTATCATCCAGCCATGGTCGTTCGTCACGCCACGCCAGGCCGCCTTTGCCACAGAGTTCATCCAGAAGGCTGTCGAGTGGCTTGACAAGACTGCCGTGTGGGCCTCCTCCACGACGGCAGCCGGACGGGCCGGACGGGTGGTGGACGTTAACGCGAGGATGTCCGACGTTCGGCGCTATGTCTCCACGGTCCAAGCCCTTCTTCGCCGTAGCGAGAAGCTGTATGACCTTCGCTATCTGTGGATTAAACAGAGGACCGACAGGCGTGAAGGCCTCGTCGTCCGCATAGGACAGGCCGCCTCTAGGCGCTCGGAGGCTCTGGCTAAGCTTCTATCGGATCAGGAAAAAAGCCTTGTCGCTTCAAGGCTCGGAGCGTGACATGGAGGAAGACGACAAGAAGAAGGAAGCGTGGGTTCACGACAAGGAGATATCCTTCAAGAACGTGACCGGGCACCTGGAGACGCTGAAGGAAGCTGTTCAGAAGACTATCGACGAGGAGAGGAGGAGGCTGACCAAGATGAAGGATCTCCGGTCGAGCTTCAAGAAGTGACGTAGATGGCTTCGTGGTCGACCCTATCGCTACGCTTTGATCCGTTCGCGGCGCTTAAGCCGCCCGTCCAGGCTGTACTGACGCTTCTCGAGACCATAGAGGCCGTCCTTGAGGCTTTGCTCGCCATCATTAAGGCCTTCCTCCTCGACTTCGGGAACCCCCTCAGGGCCATAATAGCCCTTCTCCTCGCCGCGGTGCGGACCCTGATAAACCAGCTGAGGGCCACCGGGTTCTCCATGCTCCTCGTCCACCCGGACTTTGGCCGGCAGGACTTTGCCCAGACGATGTTGTCCGTCTCGGGGGCGTATCCACGGTTTGAGTCCAAGGTCGTCGGAAAGTTTTATGACGCGAGCGACGTCTTCCGGCCGCAATATCCGTCCGGGTCGGCCGTCGCCATGCTTGTGCTGTACATTGGAGCCGACACCCCTGGGAATCTTCTCCTTCAGCTCTTCTCCCTCCTCAACCTCATAAACCACCCTTCCATCCTGACGGCCCTCCCTCCGCCTGTGAGCGTGAAGGTGAACCCCGTCCGGAAGAGCGGGGATCCCGTGGCCCAGTTTCGCGGGCTTTTTAGCCCCGACGTCAAGAATAACTCTCTTGTCGTCGAATGGCAGATGCCGTCTAACCCGGGCGGGTCCGCGAGCTATGGCTTCACAAACTCTTTGGTCAGCTTCTACAACTCGTTCAGATTCCCCAGCTTTATACTGGAGCGGAGCGAGGCGCCACAGGGAGAGCCCGTGTTTCAGGAGCTGAACACCCCCGTCGCCGGCAGCTCCACGGCGGCCGTGGTGAAGAAGTATGGGTTACAGCCTCCGTCGACCTCCTTGGCAGTCCGTGAGCCAAATGGAAATGTCTATAGGAACTTTCCTGACAAGATTAAGGTGAGCGGGCCTCCGGGCGGGTCTGCATCGACTCCAGGGTTCCTTATGTCCGGAACCTTCACTGGGACGTACAGGTTCATAGACGAGGGCCTTACGCCCGGGAAGGCTTACTTTTACCGTGTTCGGGCGTACTTCGGGGACGCCACTGACTATATTGGGGCCAAGACCGTGGAGGACGTGATCGGGAACTCTAACCTGGTCCCTAAGAACAGCGGTCAGCCGGTCATTCGCTATGGCAAGGGCGTGGTCATGGGCCCTCCGAGTGCGGTCGTGCGCGGCTTTGTCCCGAACGTTCTCGAGGGAGTCTTCGCCTTCGACCCGTACGATGCCATCCACGATGCGGTTATGGCCGGTCTTCTTCTGAACTTTGACCTACCGCCAGCGCCCTTTGGAGCTTCATCGGAGGAGACCACTCAAAGGACTGGGTGGGGAACCCTTGCTGCGGCTGGCGGGCAGCTTGGGCCGATAAAGCAGTTCTATAGGGCCTCAGACAGGCTGAGGGACAACTTCCTCTTTCGGACCACGGCCCGGAGGCTTGCGAACTCAAACCTGTCCGCCGGGATGAACTCTTCCCTCTTGACCCTTCTCTCCAAGAAGTGGAACGATGGAGTGGCGTCCACCGTCAACCGCGTTCTGAACGCTGGCTTCACGTGGACCCTTCTCGGAGTGGCCGGAGGCATTACGGACGACACGGAAGGGAAGGTGTCAACGTACCTTGCTGAAGAGCAGGGATATACGTCCGGAATGAAGCATCTGTCGGGCCCATACCCCGTCCTGCCGTTTTCGTTCGGAGGCGCCGATGTGTCCGTCTCCGCGGACGACAGGAGGGCCCTTGCTGGTTTCCTGCAGTCAGCCCTCATGTCCTTGAGCGGTGAGTCTACCTATCTGGCGTGGTACTCGGTCACCCTCGGGGACCTGTTCCCAGCGTTCATACCCTTTATCTTCGACATTGAGCAGTTTATTCTGGCCCTGTTGAAGGCGCTCGAGTCGGCCCTCCAGGCAATAGAGGACATTATCCTCACCATCATCCGAAAGATTCAGGCCCTGGAGCAGCTTCTGGAGACCATCCTGGCTATCATAGACCTTCTCTCAGTGAACATCCGGCTCTCCATCTTTGCGACCATGTCGACAAACGGGTCGGCCGACTCTCTCGCCCAGGCACTCATGGACTCTGACGACAAGCCTTCAGACAGCCCGTTCGGCCTTCACTCCGGGATGGTGTTGACCTTCGGTGGACCGGGCGAGGGCGCCGTCGCCGCCTTTCGGGCGTTGAACTTTCTCCTCACGCTGGGGGGCTCTGAAAAGTAATGGCGTTTAATTTCTACGGTACGATGACCACGGGCCAGTTTAACAAGCTGGCGGAGTTCTCCCTGGTCCAGGAGAGGGACCTGAAGGCAAGGTTGGAATGGCTGTCGGCTCAGCTCACCCGCAACGGGCTTTTCATCACCGAATATGACGAGGCGACGCATCTTCCCAGGTCCTTCCAGGCCTCCTACGGTAGCTATGGGGAGAAGCTTCTTCGCGCCTATCGCATCCTTGGCGGCAATCCGGAGCAGGACTTTCTCCTACGCACGTCTGACAAGCCCGTGTTCTTGACGCGTGGGGTCAACATTAACACGTCGACCGCGTCCACGGATGCCACGTCCGGATATTCGGACGTCCTCTCCAATGGAAAGCGTATCCGCGGGTCGCAAAGGTTTGACCGTGACGTTGGACTGATTGTCGATCGCCTTAAGTCGTGGCAGCTGGAGGCCATTAAGAGGAAGCGCGAGCACCTGGAGTTCAAGATTAAGAGGGCCCTTGACTATTCGGATCAGCTCCAGAAGGAGATTGAAGTCTTGAACGTTCTTCTCGACGGTGAGTCCGGCCGTCAGGTTCGGGACATGATCCGGAACGTCCAGCTTACCTCTACTAGGACGGGCGCGCACAACATCGTCGACGATCTGCTGGACATATTCGGCCACGGGATCGGGCGTGTGAAGGACTTCACCTTCGCTCCGGACATAATGGAAGGCAAGGAGGAGGACTTGCGATAACATGTCGTACGATTTCGCCCTTGGCCGCCTTTGCACTCATGAGGTCTTCCTCGAGTCCGCCGAGCTGGACCCGTTCGTACATGATACCGTCCGGTTCCAACGGCCCCCTTCGTCCAGCTTCATCCGCGTCTTCGTCGACGGTTTGGAGGTTCCGTCCCACGGGGTTGTTTCGAGGGCCTCGATCACGCTCATGGAAAGGGAACCGTTCCGGCTCAAGCATAGTCAGAACGATCTCCTTTACCTGTCCGTCGGGTCGGACGCTCCCCGTTTCATACCGCTCATGACCGGACCGAGCGTGTCCGCCAAGGACCTGGCCACATACCTTAGAAGGCAGGTTCCTGGAATGTCCTTCACCGCAGATGCCGGCCGTGTGAGCGTTTCCCTGGATCCATCTGTAGCCTCTCGCTTCTGCTTCCACGATCCGCGCTGGACGGACCGTATAGGGTCGCTCCAGTCGACGTCTAGGGTGGTAGGGGGGTATTCAGAGCTTGGGATCGTGCCAGGGCGGGTGGTCTCGGGGGTCAAGACGTTCCCAGGATGGCGCGTTCAGTCCGATCCGAACTCCTTCGTCGACGAGAAGATTCTAGTCTTCGACAGGCCACTCCTCAACTCCCGTCCCTCGATACAGTTGTGCTATTTCACGGACGCTGGAAACTGTAGGCGTTGTTTCGGGTCTAGGTTGGAGTTTGACTACGGGGTAGTCGACGCGGAGTATGAGGTTGTAAGGGACTCAGACCTTCTCCTTCAGGAGTTCGACAAGTACCTGTTTACACGGAGGGGTTCCCACTGGAAGTGGCCTTGGCTTGGGACGCCTATTGCCGACAGAGTTGGCGGAAAGGCTTTGACCGTTGCCGGGAGCTCTACGGCATTTGTGTCCATGGACGTTACGCAGGCCTTTAGGACCTATCAGGATATTAAGAAGCAGCAGGACGCGATGGTGTTCCAGATGGTGACCGACGCTGAGTTTCCTCTCTCCATGGAGGACCTTTCCGTCCAGTTTTCGCCGGTTGATCCAACCATCGTCGTTTTCCAGTCCACGATAGTGTCAAGGAGCCAAAAGCCCATTGAGCTGAAGCGCATTGTCGGGAACCCGAACCCCGCCTTTTTCCCTGGATCCGCGGAGCCGTTTTTGAAGAGGGCTTAGTGGGCCTTCTTCCGGACCCTTTATTGGAGTACGGTCATAGGACATGACCACATCTCCGATGGTCTACTACCCTGACGGGCTGGGCCTTACATCATCTTTGGCGCTTACCAGCAATGTGTTTAATCACGTCTTCCGTGGCACGGTTGACGCGAACACTATAGACGTCCAGGTTGACGTGAACGGCGTGGGCTTTGTGTCCGATCCGACCCTTGTCGGGTTGAGCGTTCCCACCTTCACGGTCCCAAACCTGTCTAGCTTTCCGAACGGTCTGCCGCTAGACAAGGGTTTGAACGTTATCCGTCTTCGGGCCGTGGACCTTTCAGGGTCCATCAGCCCCGTGTCGACGATCACGGTGAACGTCCAGTCGGACGTGGAGATAGGGGTTATACAGGGGGCCCCCACCGGCGTTCAGATGGGCCGTCGGGCGTCGTCTGTGGAAATATCGTGGTCAGACTTTACAACTCCTGACGCTGTCGGGTACAACGTATACGCTTCCACGGAGGCCGGAGGGGCCGGATCCGGGTACCTTAGGGTGAACGCTTCAGTCATACCCTCTACCTCTCCGCGGAAGACCGTCGTGGAGACGTTTCCGGTCAACTCGTTCACGTACGACTTCACGAAGTCTGAGAGCCTTGACCTTCAAATCGTGGCCAGGACTGTCAATCCTGTGTCAGGCTCAGTCGTCGAGCAGCTGGTCGTGAACACCGTCCCGTTCATACAGAACCCTAGCGTCCGGTACTCGACCTCGGTCGACGCTCTGAGGACCAGCAAGGACTTTGTCTTCTCCCATGACAGGAACGCCAGCGTCGTGAGCGGAATCCTGAACAACGATGTCTTCTCCTCGATAGCTTCGGACGAGCCTCTTTTCTACGTTGTCACAGCAGTCTACTTCGACAAGGCGACCGGGACTATGCAGGAGAGCCGGTTTTCATCGGAGATGGCTGGAGCCCCGCTCGCCCTCGATGGGACAATCCGGGGAGTCCGCATAAGGGACCAGGCCCGCATAACGCAGGACTACATAGTCGAGGTCCAGAAGAAGGAGCCGACCCTTTCCCTTATACCCGGATCTACGGTCCGGGAGGTCCACATTGAGCCTTTCTCCAACGAGATGCAGAAGGCTTACTTTCTAATGGACTGGGTGCACAGGTCCAAGTCGATGGCCGCAATGCTCGCCATTGACGACCCCGGGCTTTCGGGGACTAGCGTCCCGGTGAGGCAGTCAGCGTATAAGCAGAATCTGAAGACCGCGCTCTCCATATCCGACGACACCGCGGTTCAAGCCTTCATCGACGGATCCTTTGACATCCTCGCGTCCAGCTTCGGGAGAAGGAGGGGTGACTCTAAGCCGGCGGTCGTAACTCAGACGTTCTACACGACCACAAAGCCGGTAAAGGACCTGATCGTAACCCAGGGGGCCGTCGTGTCCTCCAGCAAGGATCCGAACGCTCCAAGGTTCGTGTCCAACGGGGCGGTAATCCTGTCTGCTGATAACTCTCTTGCTCACTACAACTCTGACGCTCGAAGGTATGAGGTCATGGTTCAAATGGTGGCGGACGTCCCTGGTGAGGACGGGAATGTTCCGGCCGGAAGCCTTGACACGATATCGTCTGGGGCCGACGGTCTCAGGACGGTGAACGAGTTTTCCGCGGACTTTGGGCGGAACCGGCAGAATAACCTGGAGCTGGCGGAGGCGACTCAGAACGCGCTGTCCTCTCTGGACACCGGTACGGACGGCGGTTACCGGTCTACCGTCTTCGGGACTCCCGGCGTCTCGGACGTGAAGGTGATTCAGGCCGGTGACGCTCTCATGGTGCGCGACTACGATCCCGTACGTCGCAAGCACATTGGAGGGAAGGTCGACCTGTATGTGAAGGGGACCGTAGAGAGGACGATTGTCGAGACCTTCTCGTTCCAGTTCAGCGTTGCCGACAACGTCCGGTTCGACGTCATAGACCCTGTGAACCTTATCCTCAGGGCCAGGGACTCTAGGCTCACAACGTCCAACCCCATCCAAGAGGTCCTGGACGATCCCGCCCGCGGCTTCGGGGTCAGGAACCACTCCAACTACCCGACAACGCCCTATGATCTGACCGGCGTTTCCATCATAGACTACCGGACGATCCAGTTGAACACGCTCATACCGCAGCCATCCACCATGCTTGACGACTTTGTGGAGGGCGACTACAGGTTCCGTAGCAACAACAAGCTCACTCTGTCGGTTCAGCCCGTCCGAAGGGTCACCTCTGTCGTCGGGACGGCCTCCGGGCCCCTTGACGCAGACTTCGGGTTCAAGCTCTTCAAGCTTGAAGACCCGCTCCTATATGGTGAGAGCACGCAAGCTTCTGACTATGTGACCATTCAGCAGGTTGACGGGATTCCCTCAGGCCAGTCCATCCTTGTCAACGGGGAAGAGCACGTCCTGATAGGGGAGTTTGGGGAGCCGCTCGAGTCCATTGGCGTCAACGTGTTCACGCTAAAGGTTCTCTCAAAGGACCGTTTGACCGTGTTCAACGGCCCGGACTCTCCGAATCCGGACTATCTTGTCATCCCTGGGACTCAGACGAAGCCGTTGATGATAGTCCGGTCCACGAGCTCTGCCATAGCGACCGGCTCGACAGTGTCTGTCGACTATGAGCACGACGAGAACTTTGTGGTCACCTACGTCGTCAACGACGTGGTCCAAAGGGTTCAAGAGCGTGTTGACAAGATGAGGCATGTCGCGGCGGACTCTCTTGTCAAGCAGGCCATCGAGAACCCCATGGCCACGGAGGCCACAATCCAGCTCCTTCCGAAAGCCGTCCAGTCCGTCACAGACGCAGCCGTCCGGACGGCCGTCTCAGGGCTGTTGAACAGGAAGGGTGTTGGCAACACAAGCCACCAGTCTGACATGTCGGGGGCTATGGAAAAGTCCGTCGGCGTGGACTACATAGTCCAGCCGTTCACGAGGCTTACTCTCCAGGACGGAGCGCTTAGGGTCAGGGACCACGTCCTCTCCGACTACGTCTTCCTCCCCACCCTTTCACAGTCGGTCAACGCAGTGTACGTCCTGACCCAGGAGCTTCCATTCTCCACCATGGACGGCGGTGGATCCGTCACCGTCCACCATGGTGTGTACATGGACGGGCTTAGGATGGAGGACGCTACGACCCTCGAGAGCGTGGGCCTTGGCGTGAACCGGGCGTATATCGTCGGGCGGAACGGGGCTGTCATACCGGGATACTCCGACGACGCCACCCTATATCCTTTGTTCATCGTCCCGTCCGCGGTCGCGCTCGAGCGCCTCAGGAGGACCGCGAACAGGGTGATACTGTCATTGAACGCTGGGGTTTCCCCTCCGGATGCCCCGTCGAACCACTCGTTCTCCGTCACCTACACTGTCGTCGGAGACTCTGGATCAAAGGATCTCGGGACATCTGACGTTGAATATCTTTCCCCGGGAAGCCTGACCATAACGTGGAAGAAGGCTCCCTGATGCCGATTGTAAGGGCCAGCCTTAACGCTTACGAGGCCGGTGAAGAGTATCTTGCCAACCTTGCCAAGGAGTCAGACGTCAACTTCAGGATCCTGCTGGCCCTTCTGTCATCCTACTGGCAGTCTGGGATAGACGGGCCTAACTACGCTAGGGAGCTTAAGGCCGTCGCTTTGGAGCTTTCGAGGGTGAGGCTCCTCCTCGAGGAGGTTCGGCAGGACGCTGACTTTTCCACCACCCGCACGGAGTTCTTGTATCAGGTTGTGACCTCAGTCCTATTTCCGCAAGGGCGCGTCCCTGACCTTGGAAAGACGGACGTGGACTTCCAGGCCTTCCTGGCCGAGATTGTGAAGATTTACTTTGCCGGGAGCGTCCCTGAGTCCATCAAGAAGGCTGTGGACCTTGTCATAGGGGCAAAGTCAGTCGTCCGGGAAAACTTTGAGGAAGCGCGGAGGCCGGGTTCAGGGTTTGACATATCAGATCAGTTCGGGTTCACCGTGGACGTGGCCCTGGACAGCCCTGGCCAGGTTGATCTTTTCCTGGCGGACAGGAATGTCCGTATCCTCCTGAGCATCATCAGGCCTTCGCACACCCTCTATCGCCTCAAGTACATCCTCAACGACCTTTGGCTTGGTCCGGGCCCCAGCCCTGCAGACCCGCCCTCCGATGTCCAGACTCACAAGGCTGTTGACAAGGCCATCGGATCCATTTCAAACTACGGATACGAGGACTTCCGACGGTTTGTGGAGGGTGTGAAGGGGGTCGACGTTCTGGGAGGGAAGGCCCCGATTGAGGTGGTCGATGAGGACCACTCGCATGAGTTTTAGGTTTCTAGTCGTTCCTCTCATGCGTGGATTGTAAAAAATGTGGCACTACCGGTCTAACTGAGCTTGATTTCCACAAGAAGGTAGGGGGCCGCAGGACTTGGTGTAAAGCATGCGCCAAACTCTCAGCTAGAGAATCGTACATACGAAATCGCGCTTTGTGTATAGCTCGGGAGGTGGAAAGAAAGCGGCGACTCTATGCGTCGGTCGGGAAACTGAAGTCTGGTCCATGCAATGCCTGCGGATTATCATTTCCATTCTGGGCCATGGAATTTGACCATCTCCACGGGAAAATTGACGGGATCTCTTCAATGGTACGGCATGGTAAACCACTAGGGTTTATTGAGGACGAAGTTCAGAAGTGTCATCTTCTGTGTGTCTTATGCCATAGAGTTACGACGAAGTCTCGTGTGAACCATCCCTATAAAGCCAGGCTCCCTAATGAACGTCGGGTTTGCCCGTGTTCACGTCACGGTCTTTCAAGAGTAAGTGGTTGCAGAGGTTGTAATAATGCGCGTCGGTTGGAAACCTACTATCTCATGAGAGTCCATGAGAACATCAGAGTATCCCGTTCTAAGAAGGAAAGGAAAGCTTCTCTCGTTAGAAAACTAAAGGATAAACCATGCACTGACTGTCGCAGGGTCTTGGATCCGGTTCAATTGGACTTTGATCATGTTAGGGGTGAGAAACTATCCAACATTGCGCGACTTCTTGCTGATAGTTCTTCAGCTCTTACCTTAGAGCTGAATAAGTGCGATTTAGTCTGCGCTGTTTGTCACAGATTCAGAACAAGGGTTCGACTGGGGTCTCATACATTATCTGATGTGGACTTCATCACTGCATGGCGACGGAACAGTTCTTGAACGCTTTGAGGGACGGACTGAAGCTCTTATCGCATCCGTTGGTGTGACATGACAGAGCGGTTTGCGAACGGAGCTCAGACCACCATCAACCAGGTCGGCGGTATATCCCCGATCTCGACGGTGTTCACCGTCACGAGCGCCTCCCTCTTCCCCTCCATGCCGCAGTTCCGGGTGAAGGTGGACGACGAGATTATGGTCGTCGTCGGGGTGAACGGGAACGTTTTCACCGTCACGCGCGGAGTGGAGGGGACCGCTCCTGCCCTGCACCTGAACAAGGCCATCGTCACGCACATCCTGACCGCTGGCGCTATGGACCAGTTCCGTTTGGACATCACGGGCATCACGGGCCCCACGGGCCCCACTGGCCCTGGATATACTGGCCCTCGCGGGCCTACGGGCCCTACAGGGCCGCAGGGGGCCACCGGCCCTGTCGTGACCGGATCAGTGGGTCCAACGGGCCCTATGGGGTCGACCGGTCCGGCGTATACGGGCCCCACAGGGCCTGCCGGCGCTGCGGGGGCCACGGGACCTCAAGGGCCCACCGGCCCAAGAGGTGACACTGGGCTGCGTGGCGACACCGGAGTCCAGGGGGCCACGGGGGCCACGGGAGTCCAGGGGGCCACGGGGCCGCGTGGCGACACCGGAGTCCAGGGGGCCACCGGTCCCCAGGGTGCGACCGGAGTCCAGGGGGCCACCGGCCCCAGGGGTGACACGGGGTCCCGTGGCGACACCGGCCCCGTGGGTGACACTGGTCCGCGTGGCGATACCGGCCCCGTCGGGACGACTGGCGCAACGGGTCCCGCTGGGCCGCAGGGGGCCACCGGCCCCCAGGGTGCGACCGGAGTCCAGGGGGCCACCGGCCCCACGGACGCCGCGGCGATAGGCTTTACGGACACCTCCCCGTCGCTTATGGCCAACAGCGTGTATGGGGCCATAATGTCCCTGAAGAGGACTTTCGCCCCGGAGGCCACGGGGCCGACTGGATACTATGTCAACACTGTGTCGCGATATCACTATGTCCCAGGCGTGTCGGGGAGGGAGTCCTCCAGCGCGACAGGCTTTGTCGGAATAGGGGCCATCCAGTTTAACCCGGTGGATTACCATCCTTGCGTCCCCAGCCAGCCTCAGCAAATTCGTTTCCAGGCCATAATGGAGACTACGGGCGGGCTTACGGCCACGCTTCAACTATATGATCTTGCGGCCGGATCCGGGATTCTGAACTCTCAGCTTTACACGGTTAACAGCGTTCCCACCCTCATATCATCGACGGGGCTCTCTATGCCCATCACGGACGGCACGTATGAGGTCCAGCTCATGCTGGCCAGCTCGGCCACCGGCCCTACCGGGGCTGACCAGGCGACTGTTAAGATGGCCAGGCTGGAGATTGCACACGGGTGACGTCTAGCCCGTAACGTGGGATGGAGCTGCGGGCATGTTCATAGGGAGAGTTGGTACTGCAGGGAGCACCCTCGGGGACGTTGTCCTTGGGATAGTGGACTCGTTCGGGCTGACCGCCATAAGCTTTCGCGTCCATGCCCTGTCCTCAAGGGAGGTCCGGGTCCTGTTCGACAGGCCAGTCACGGACTCTGCCCTGTCCATCGACGCATACCTTCTCGGAACGATCACCGTCGCCACCGTCGTGCCAGCTCCGGTAAGCGTTTCCTTCTATGACGCTGACAGGCTGTCCGTTTCCATCCTCTTGTCCCAGCCCATGACGACCGGGTCCGTCTACACCCTCCAGGCAAGAGGCATCCAGGACTTTGAAGGGCGCGGGGTCACGGGAAGTTCCTCCAACTTCAGGGCCAACGCTATCGACCCTCCGAAGCCCATAGGAGCATTCCTGGGTCGGCGCGGGACGGTCGACCTCGTGTTCGACAGGCCGGTTGGGGTCACATCCGCTTCAGCATCCGCCCAGATTCGAAACCCGTCCTCTGGTCCCGGAAACCTTATGACCCTCATGGACTGGACCTCAGAGTCCATCCCTAGCGACACGATCCGTTTTCAATACTCGGTGACCCCTACGGCCAACTCATTCGTCATCGACTATTATGGTGTCGTTGACAGCTCCAACAATTCCGGATCCGGGACAGCCACGCTCTATCTAAGCCTCAGGGGGACGGCCCCATATAGCGCTTCAGATCTCGGATCCATGCGGTTCATAGACGCATATGTTGTGGACGTCATGCCGACTGTGAACATGGCCACCATCAGGGTCTTTTTCAACTGCAATGCCCTATCGTCGGACGTCGTGAACCCGGCAAAGTGGCAGTTTGACCAGGCCGGTCCGCACCTAGCGCCTGATACCGTCAATACGCTGACCGACCCGGACGCAACGGATTTGTCGAGCGCGATCGTCCTGCTCAACTCTGCCAGGACCAAGCTGTCCAACCACGCTCAAGAGTCCCCAGTTCACATCAGCTTGGTGCCCGGGCCCGCCATAACGGCCCCGCCCGCCACCGACCTGGGGACGTCCATAACCCTCTTCAACAACCTGCGCTCCGTGTACAACTCGCACGTTTCCAGGGCGAGCGGAGTTTCGCATGTTTACCCAGAGCTCGGACTTGCCCTCGATCTCCCGGAGCTTTCCGATTCTGGGATTGCCGCTGGGGCTAACTCGTTCAAGTCGCTGTTCAATACCCACCTGGCGGCGTCCAGGAGTCTGCAGTTTTCGTCAGCCCTCCCGTCGATCATCGGGCCCATCGTGAACCGTGCCTCGATAGCCATGTCCTCCCCTGCGCGCTCCACTCACACGTTCTTCGCAGACCTTCGGGTGTCCATCGCCGCCCCAGACCTTCCGATCAGGGTTCGGGGGACAATTTTGAGCGAGGACTCATGGAGCGTCACAAACCCCGCAAGCTTTACAGGTGATATAAGCGCGAGGCCATGCTCTGCGCCTGCGAGCGTGGTCGGCGTAGAGCCTCTGATCGACTATGGAGCGCTCTTGACGTATGACAAGGAAGTCTCTGTCTTGTCGGCCGAAATGGATCCGGTCATCGGATCGGTGACGGTGAGCGTTGGTGCGCACCTCCGGGACGTGGCCTGGTTCTTGAACAATCTGATCTTCGCCTATGACCGCCACATAGGGCCCATCCCTGAAGGGGCCGGACACCCGTCGCCTGAGATGAGGTTCTTCATCTCAGACTCTGATTATGTCGTCACCAGCGTGGTGGCGGACATGGTCTCCAAGGCAAACTCCCTCAAGGTGAAGTATAACGGGCATGTCCTGAGCGTTCCCGTCCACACAAATGCGGGCAGCCCCGTCATGGTTCCCGACGCTATGGACCTCAAGTCCCTCCTCGTCCTTCTTCCGGCCCTCCGGGACGCTCTTAGGGCCCACAACGGGTCCGCGGACTCGACGGGCTCCGGGTCCCCGGCCCCGACCGGCCCTGGACACCATGTTTCGGCAGGGAAGCCATATCTGTCCGCCCCACTGTTCACGAGAGTCTCCATGGAGGCTCCGGGCCTTGAGGATGGCATTGTCCATACATCCTCAGTGTCTGGAGCGTGCGTTACCTGGAGCGTCGAGGGTTCGAAGCTGCGTAGTATTCCGTTCTCCTCATCGCCCGTCTTCACTTCCTCCGCCTCAAGGCCCTCCATGGCGTCCGCCCTGCCGTTGCAAGGTCTTGTCCTCCATGAAAACCGCGAGGCTCGGTCCTTTCGGACCCTCGGTCCGGATCACGTGGAGGTTTACTTTTCGAAGAGGATGAGGCGTTCCGACCTTAACATGTCGTCCATTTCACTGACCGGTGGAAGCATGGTCGTCGGCAAAGTGTCTTGGGTGAACGATATGGTGGTGTCCATGGAGGTGTCCCGGATGGAGCAGATCCCGTACACCCTTTCTTCGTCCGGCCTTTCAGACGTTGCGGGGAACCCCGTCCTGTGACAGTCCTTTTTACAGGCTCCGGGTCTGTCATCGATAGGACCCTTTTCACCAGGAAGGGTCCTATCGTGAAGGTCCCGCTCCCATTGCTTGTGGGTGCGGACCTGAAGGTTTTGGGCCCTCTCACCGTGTCCATTCCGAGCGGCTCTTTCACAGAGTCTAACGTGGGACATAGCGTTCGCGTTTCCGGCACTCCGTCTGGACGCAATGACGGGACATTCCCGATAGCGATGGTCCTGTCCCCGACAAAGCTTCAGCTCTCCGGATCATCCTTTGACGTGACCGACACGGCGATGACGGTCAGCGCTGTCGTGTCCCTTGTTAACGCTCTGAAGACTGCCTACAACCTTCATAGGACGCAGTCAGGTGTTCACGGCGTCAACGATACGTTCAACCCGTCTGTGTCCCAGGTGGCTGTAGACCTTTCGTCCGCTATCATCTTGGCCAACGAGATAAGGGCGAAGTTTGCCCTACATGTTGGGCTGTCCGGGCCGACTCCGAACGTTCACAAGGCGGTGAACGCGGACGCGCTTACAGGCCTTCCTGTCGCCTCCGACATGGCGAGTGTAATCCTCCTGGTCAACGCTCTGAAGGACGGATACGAGTCGCACCGTCGTAGCTTGGAGTGGCACGCTGGGGCGGATATGGTCAACGTGGTGAACGTTGGTCTCGTAAGGCCCGTCCTCGGCAGTGGTCCCATGGTTGGCCCCTTCCCCTGGACGCTGTTCGACCCGAGGGTCGGGCAGCTGGCGGACGACACTTCCGACGTGACCGTCAAGGTCAACGGGGTCCCGGCCTCCGTGGACGCTGTCTTTGGGCTCCTCGGGGCCGTCGTCCTCACTACCAAGCCAGGTCCTGCGGACACGGTGACGATTGACTACTCGTACATGCCGAACATCCCCGTCCAGATGGGAAGACTAAACTCGTCCGAGTTTGGTCTGAACCAGTATGGGAACAGGGGCATTTGCGGGCTTCCCGGTCATCAGTACCGGGCGCGGTCATACCTTGTGGATCCGCTCCGGTACCGGGCCGTGATGTCGTCGCCGTCTCAGCCTCTTAGGACAAGGTGGAAGTACAAGGCCTTGGAGCGGTCCGGCACCGCCGCCCTCAACGATCCGAACACTCTCCTGTTGAACGTTCCGTCCAACATGGTGGCCTATCCTGTCCTTTCGAAGGGCCTTGAGGAGGTCACCGTCAGGTATGACCCAGTCACCCTCCCCAGCCTAGCCACGGATCCATGGGCCCTCGAGGGGGAGGGACTGTTGTCCTTGGCCCCTGGAGGGGGTGAGTTGACCGTCGTTGACACTAGGACCGCGTCGGGCCCGTCCAGCCGACCTCCGTTCTTTACGCATTCTATCAACCTACAGTTTGATTGTGTGACATCGGCCGCGTTCCGGATGCGGGCTGAGCCCGAGATCGTGTTTGACGGAGCATACTCGGGGGTCGGATTCGGCCTCTCCGACGGGTCCAAGACGATACTGGTCGGCCTGTTGAAGACTCGGGCCACCAACCTCTCGTCTGCGATCGTCATCGCGAACAGTGCAAAGGCGAAGTTCGGATCTCACCTTGTCACAACGGGCGTCCATCGCCCGGATGACCCGGTCGACACGGTGGACGTGGTGGACGCTAAGGACCTTCCATCTCTCCTCGCCCTTGTGAACCGTCTGAAGAAGCTTTACAACGACCATGTTGCGAAGGGGCCGCTGTCGGTCCACGTCATGGCCGACGCGCTCAACCATGTGTCCGCCCTGGACGCTGTCTCGGAGGCTCAAGCCGTAGGGCTTGTCAACGCCATAGTCGACGCCTTGAACCTTCACCTTGTCCAGTCCGGGATCCACTATGTTGACGACACTGTCAACGCGGTCCCTATGGCCAAGCAGGTCGGAATTCTGACGAACAGAGGGTTCCCGGAATTTGACGCGAGCTGGGACACGTTCGCCGTGGACTGGTCTGAATACACGACATATCGCGTCTCCAGGCCTTCTGACGGATCCGGGGCGCTGTTCCTGTCTGGACAGTCGTCCCCGATAGTGAAGGTCCTCCACTCGGACTTGCCCGCCACGTCCGAGCTGGACATGAGAGTCGATCCGATGCAACAGGTATTCTTCGGGTCGGTTGGGGCTCAGACAGCGTCCACAAGCCGTTGGGCCTTCGTGCGCGTGAATGTTTCTCCGGTTGACTTTACACAGATCGGCGTAAACAAGTCCGTTTCATACACGCCGGCCGTCGTTCCGGAGCTTGACCCGATCGCACCATGGATCACGGTGGGACAGTCGGGCTTTGAGCGTGCTCAGTCCGGGTCTCTGCTTTCGGACTCGTCGGGAGGGGTCGCCCCATCCGATGTGGAAGATCTCGGGGCGACGACCGGAAGCTTTAAGGGATACCTTCGCCTTGAGCCAGTGTTGTCTTCCGCCACGTCGTGCGTGCTCGAGTTCACTGTGAGGGTTGGCTATTGGACCCACGGACTGGACAATAGGGCCATCGGGGTCTTCCTGGACGATGAGCTCCTGTCCACGCACCTTGTCTTTCTGCAGGCCACTCCAACGCCGGCCACGGCTGTTGGGACGAGCGTGGAGCCGTTCGGCATAGCCGCAAACGACACGCTTACCCTGTCTTTCGGAGACGGTGCGGCCAAAACTGTTCTGTTCCCGGCTCCCATTACCTCGGTGGCGGATGTTGTTTCTGTCATCAACTTGTCTTTGGGGTTCCCGTTCGCGTCGGCGTCCGGCCTTGCGGTCAAGCTGACGGACTCTGTCACCGGGAGCGCGTCCCAGTTCCGGCTCACTGGAGGCGTGGCCCTCTCTAAACTTGGCCTTAGCCCCGGGACGTACTTCGGCAGGGACTCCAACCCGGAGCCGAAGGCCGTGTGGCTTGGGCTGGACTTCCCGGACCTTGGCACCCCGTCGTGGACAAGGTCCGGTAACCAAGTCTCCGAGCTCTTGAACAGGACCTTGAGGATAACGGACGTTTCCATTGCGGACTTTAGGGCCTATGGGCTTTCCGACACCCTCTACACGGCTCCAGTGCTCTCCCCGTCTGAGGACTGGAAGTTTGACGCTCGTCTGAAGGTCCTCTCATTCGTCGCTGGCTCCTCCGTCATGGCCGGATCCAACCTCCTTTTCTGCGGAGTCCTCATGAGCCTTGACGAGGGCCCATCCGGTAAGAACGTTGAGCTCCAGACTGCCAAGAACGCTTCCGGATCCCCTTTCGTCAACGTTTTGAGCTACGATGCTGTCTCCGACAGCCTGATGTCGATGGCGGAGCTCCTTTTCCCATGGGACGATGGGCGGCACCATTCTTACAGCGTCTATACGTCCAAGGCCGCCAACCTCGTCCTCATCCTTGGGGACAACGTGCTGTTGGGGACAGTCCCATACTCGTCCTTGCGGCCCGGATATACTGTCCCGTCCGTGAACTTCGGATCCGGTGCCAACCCGGTCGGGAACGCGGACCTCCAAAGCTCAAGGTCTGTGGTCGACTGGGACTCCGTTGCCGTCTTCAGGGACCGGAAGGTCTCGGATCCTTCCTCCGCCAGCCGCCGGTATGTCGGCATATATGGTGGAGGAAACCCAGAGCTGTTGAGCTCATACCACGTTAGCCAGGTGGACTGGACGGGCCTACACACTTACAAGATCGTTAGAGACCCTGTCCAAGGCGTCACCGTCTTCATAGACGGTGGCAGCATCCCTGCCATATCTGTGAGCTATGACCCTTTGAAGCTTCCACCGTCGGATCTGAGCTTCCTTAAGACCATCACGGACTCCAGGTCCTGTGTTGCGTTTGGCGGATTTAGCCCGTTCGATATGACAAGGTCAGTTTGGAGCTCCTTGAAGTATTCGATGGGGAAGATAACGATGACGGACCGGAGGATTCCTCCCCATCAGGTCCTCAACCAGGTTAGCCTTATGGCGTCGCCTGATCACCTGAGGACCGTGAAGCCTCATGCTCACGCAGGGTTCCAGTCCTATTCTGGCGGGACTCCGCTGGATGACTCCATGGTGGACGCGTCCATCGTCGCCCTGGCCGACCTGGGGGAGGGGATGGTTCCGGTTCCGCTCTCAAGGGACCTTGAGACGGCTGGCGGGCTCAAGAAGGTCGTAACGCCTTTGACGTCCATCCCGACTGTAGGCTTTGTGGACGCTCGCGGTTTCATGTCGGACTATGAGGACGACAAGGGGAACGTTATCAACAGGGCCCCGGCCATCCTGGAGTCGGAGGCGGTATCCCTTCTCATACTCCGCGTGAACAGCCTAAGGAGCGCTTTCAACCTTCACATTGTCAGGCCAGGGGTCCACGTGGTGGACGATGTGTTCAATCAGGTTCTCTCCCCTCCTGCCTCCGGGCTTTCGAGCTCTATAGCCCTTCTGAACGATATACGCTCTAGCTACGCCGCACATCGCGTCCTCCCCGGAGCCCACGTCCACGATGATAATGTCAACGTGGTCTCCCTTCCGCCTGCGACAGACCTCGAGTCGGCCGTCCTCCTCATGGAGGCCCTTGCGTTCGCCTTTGACGGGGGCCCTACGGCGGTAAATCACATTGGCTCATCCGGGTACCACGCGGCTCCCGACACCGTGAACACGATGTCCATCCCGGACGTCAGCCCCCTGACCATGTGCGTGAGCGTCTTGAATGAGCTCAAGGCAGACTACAACCTTCACATAGCCGATCCAGCCTATCATGTGCCGGACGCCCTCCATGTCATAACGGCGGCTGACGCTGTTGACCTCACAACGTCGATGGCCTTGGCCAACTCTGCCAAGGCCAAGCTTAACGCTCACTTCCAGTCATATCCGACCCACCTTCTTCCGGACGCTTCGAGCGTCATCTCAGTCCTAGACGCTACGGACGTCAACTCTCTCATCCTCTTGGTCCAGTCCTTGAAGAGCGGATATGAGGCTCACCGGATACGGCAGGGGGCCCACGGACATGACGACGATCCGACGGGGATAACCGCTCCGGTGGCGACGGAGATAACATCAGTCTGCATTCTCTTGAACAACATAAAGTCGGTGTATGAGGCTCACCGGGTCAACACGGACGTTCATATGGGGGCGGACACCCTTCATCCGATAGTATCCGCTGCCGCGGTCGATCAGCCGACCGCTACCCTTCTCGCCGCAGACCTCAGGGGGAACCTCAACGCGCACTTTGCGGGGGCGTCCCATGTGACCCCGGACTCTTTCAACGCAATACTCGGGACCACAGCCGACTTGACCTCCTTGATAGCCATGGCCAACGAGATAAGGTCAAAGGTTGCGTCTCACTTCGTGCAGGTTCGCCTTGGGATGGTGGACCTGCACGTTCATGGAAATGTCGACACCGTCCATACTGTCGCAGCGCCAACGCCGGTCGCCGGGCTCGTGGCAATGCTCGACTCTTTTCAGTCCAAGTATGGAGCCCATAGGGTTTCCGCTTTCCACACCATGAAGGACTCCTGGAACCTCGTCACCGCGAAGGCTACGTATGACGTTGGGCCTCCAGAGGCATATGAGGTTAAGTCCATTGTGACGTGGGCGGTGGACTGTGCCAGCAAGTTCAACTCTCACGTGATTAAGGCTGGGGTTCACTCTCCCGTTGACGCCCTGGACCAGGTGTCCGTCCCGGCTCACGCGGACGATGACATTAACTTTGCAATCGTGCTCGCCAACTCTTTGAAGGCGGCGTTCAACGCTCACATCCAGGGGGTTTCATATCATGTTGTCAAGGACGCTGCCGACGCTCTGTCCTCCTCTCCTGCCCGGAGCCCTCTGTCCGAGTCTTTGACCCTCCTGTCGGACTTGGTGGCAAAGAACGGGCTCCACGTCGTCAGGGAGAGGTCTCATGTTGTCGTTGATCCCGGGTCGGCCGTTATCGGATCCCCGTCCAGCCTTGCCACGGCGATCATCGTCGCCAACTCTTTAAAGTCAGCTTTCAATGCTCACCTGATCAAGCCCGATGTGCACGTTCGAAACGACACTTTCAACGCTGTCACCTCCCCGGACGCCACCGACAAGGAAAGCCTCGGAGTCCTGGTCAACTCTCTACGACATTTTCACAATGCTCACATGGTCCAGGTTGGCGTCCATGGAAGCTCGGTCCTGGTGCGCCTTGACCCTCCGAGCGGGGTCCTCTACGACTCCATGAAGACTTTCGTCGAGTCTACGGGCGTGGGGGGCCTTGTCTCCCCCGTGTCCGACGACGAGACTTGGACCGTTGGGGCCATCAGGCAGGACAGGCCTCACGCTCTGAACTACGGTGGTGGCCTGCCACCTGAGATGGTGACCTTCGTGTCTTGGCATGTGTCCCCGTTCCGTCTTCTGGACGGGGACACGATGTCCGTTCAAGTGGACTCTGGTCCTGCGGACAATGTCGTGTTTTCAGCTTCCGACTCGAGCGTCCCGTCCATCGTCGACAGGGTGAACACCGCCATGTGCCGGTTCGCCCTCAACGAAGTGCTCGTCCGCTTCAACGCTCACCTGGTCCAACAGGGCGTCCACGTCGTGAACGACACGTGGAATGCCGTGCCCTTGTCCCCCGCCCTGGACCTTGCCACAAGCATATCTTTGGCAAATCAGATCAAGTACAGGGTCCAGCTGCATGAGGCCCAGGCCGGAGTCCACGTCGTGAACGACACGTGGAACCCTGTCGGGTCAGGATACGCGTCCGACCTTCCGAGCCTCATATCCCTGACCAACGCTCTTATTCGAGCCTACGCTGGACACAGGACGCAGGCTGGGGTTCATGTGAGTGGAGACAAGGTCAACATCGTCCTTAGGACGGGCGCAGACGTTGCCCGTGACAATGGAGACGGACGCGTCCGTCTTGTCAGCCCCACCGTCGGCCCGAGCTCTTCTATCTCTGTCGGGGGTCTGGCCTCCGTCAAGCTCGGGCTCGACGTCTCCCAGTTCACCCCATGGGTTGTCAGGTCCACCAACCCGTCTTCAGTGGAGATCCTTCCGGTCCAGGGTTTCGACGACTTTCTGAGCTATAAGGTGGTCGGCGCTGGAACGGATACTCTGTACAGGTCTAACACGGGTCTTCCGGACGCTGTGTCGTTCGACTTTGAGATGGTGGCGAGGGTCAGGGTGAACAACGCCTACATATCCGGGAACGGGGATTCAGGAGTCTTCGTCGGCATGAACGGGGTCCCAGGCCCAGGGTTCTCCGTGGCCGTCGGGTTCGAGGTCGACACCGTGACGGGGGGCCTTTACGTGAAGCTTCAGGACCTAAAGGCCGGCAAGCCGGTCTTGAAGAGGCTTTTCAACTGGAATGATGGGCAGTTTCACACGTACAAGATTGTGCGCAGGGCCTCAGATGGGACGATGGACCTCATCGTCGTGGAGTGAACGTGGAATACGGACGCCGAGGTCACGGGGCTAACCATGGTTTCCAATCCGAAGGTGGAGGCCTGGTCTACGTTGTCTCTTCCCCTGACGAGGGCGGTTCCATATATCCGAGCGGTGACGGGGGTTTCCTTAACGTGACCATAGGGGTCCGCGGATCCGTCATACTCATCAGCACGGTCCAAGTCTTCATAAACTCGTCCCTCGTGTTTGACGGGTCTGTTCCGGGGTTCACATCGCGGTACGCCAAGTTGTCGAGCTATTCTTATATCCAGCCTGACAACGGGTACTCGTTCCGGATTAAGGAGCACCCTCAGTTTGGACCACTCAACATGACGGTGATGGTCAGGGCCGGGACTCCGGACGGCCAAGTTTCAGAGCACAGATGGCCTCTTCTCCTATATCCTGCCTTCCCTGAACCCTATCCTCCGGTTGCCCTAGGACGGTCTTTCGGTCAGGTTCCGGTGAGCGCTTTCACTGGTGAAAAGTCTGACGGTCTTCTCTCGAGCGGCGCTGGAGTCCTCTTCTTCACTCCGTCGATGAACCCGTCAGGATCTGGGGGCGACGTGGACTTTTCCAGCGTCCAGGTCTCAACCGACGCTCAGGACCGGTATTCCATCCCGGAAGCGTCCAACGCTAGGCCCTTCCTCGTCGGCCCATGGAGGGCCGTCCCTGAGGTTAGAGCATGGCCCCAACACTGGTCTCCCGGCCATGTGTCCCTTTTGAACGACCCATCGTCCAAGCTCGTGAAGACGAAGTCCCCCGACGCTGTGGGGACCCTGTACGACACGGTGTCCATGGTGACGACTAAAATCCTGTGTTAGACCCTCTGAGCGGGATCTGCAGCCCGTTACAGACTTGACAAATCGTCCATACGGTGGAGGCGAACACGGTCATCGCGACGTTCAACCCGGTGGGCGCGTTTACGGGTATCGGGGACCCTTGCTTGCAAATCTCCACCATCCCCGTCCCTCCGCACGCCATGCATCTAGTGTTGAAGGTGGTGTGCCTGGACATTTCAAACTCTATCGGTAGGGCCCTGATAAGGCGCTCGGCGTATGACGTTTGAAGAAGAGTTCAGGGCTCTTTTGAAAAGCCAGCCTGGCGCCGTCATCCTGAACCAGGTGCGCATGGCCATGGACGACTCTCCGAGCGTGGACGCGTTCGGACAGCTTCGGACAAGCTCTCCATATACGGCCTTCGAGATAACGCACCAATATGACCTTGGTCCAAGGCTTATGGGCCTCCAGAAGAACGACAGTGGGACCAGCATAGTCCATACGGCGCCCGCCGCAGTTCTTTCTGTGCCGTCAACCAGCGGTCGTAGAATCTGTCATCAATCCCACAGGTACATCGTGTACCAGCCTGGTAGAAGCCACATCGTACGCATGACCGGCCAGCTCGGGAGCGGTTCTATTCTTGCCGGCATGGGCTACGGGGACGACTCTGACGGGGTTTTCTTGGAGCGGACGAACACGGGGATGCAGATTCGTCTCTCATCATCCACCATCCCCGATCAGCTGGTGAGCCAGTCGAGCTGGAACGTTGACAAGATGGACGGTTCGGGCGTCAGCGGGATCCAGTTGAACCCTGGCATGAGCCAACACCTTGTCATCGACTTTCAGTGGCTGGGGGTGGGACGTGTGAGGGTTGGTTTCTCCGTCGACGGGAAGACCCACTATGCTCATTACTTCCATTTCTCCAATGAGATAGTCGGGACCTACACAAGGACGGGGAGCCTCCCGATAAGATGGTATGCAGAGAGCATCGGGACTGCCGGAAGCATGTCCGCCCTATGCGCTTCGGTGTCCGCTGAGAGCGGACATGACGCGTTCGGACAGCTTTTCTCATACGCCTCCGCGACCACCAAGGCCCTGGGCTCCGCGGGAGTCCGCACCCCTCTTTTCTCCATTAGGCCGAAGCTCTTATACGCCGGACTTCCGAATTACACTCACATCATCCCGTTTGACGTTCCTGCCCTCGTGGCTGCCGCTGACAACGTCCTGTTAGAGATGGTCGCTGACGGCTCCTTGACCGGGGACACTTTTGCAGTCGTTCCGAACGCTCTCAGCCACGCTGAGATCGATACGGCGGCGACTGCTATATCTAACGGAGTTGTAATACACTCAGAATACCTTTCGTCACAGGTAAGGATTTCGCTGTCGACCAGCGAGGCTTTCGACGCCAAGATTCGACCTTTGACGATCAGGGCGAACGGGACCGACAGGGACGTCTTGACAGTTTGTGGGACTCGGATCGGCGGTGCTGCCTCAGTGTTTGCTGGGATGAACTGGCTTGAGGTTTGATCCGGAGCGGTAAGGTCTCGATGTCATGGAGATAGTATGTTGAGAGAGCGTTTTAAGAAGGCCATGGCGTCATTCTCCTTCGGGCTTCGGAACGGCGACGCTGTCAGAGAACTTAAAGGGGAGGTCTTTTGGACCCTTAAGGACACGCAGACGGGGGAGGAAAAGAAGGGCCACATCCAGAACGTTGTGGTCAGGGACGCCAGCATCCTCTTAGCCCGGCTTGCGAAGAGCTCGGCATCAGCCCACGTCTCTGAGCCCTCCTATGGGATATTCGCCCTCGCGGTGGGGACCGGCAACACAAGCTGGGACCCTCTCAACCCTCCCCCTGCCACCAACACTCAGCGCTCGCTCTGGAACGAGATAGGCCGGAAGGCCATCCAGTCCACCTCTTTTGTCGATGGTGACGGCGTGGTGTCCGCCATCCCGACGGACGTCGTCGACTTCACCACAACTTTCTCGGAGTCTGAGGCCGTGGGGCCCCTTACGGAGATGGGCCTGCTGGGCGGGGATATCTCGTCCAACATGGCAGTCCGGAACCCTGTCTTGCCCCCGAACGGCCTATACGACCCGACCGTCAACGTGGTGGGGAAGGAGCAGCTGGTGAATTTTGTCACGTTCGCGGCCATCTCAAAGCCTGCAACGTCGACGTTGTCTTGGGTATGGCGTATACACTTTACGGTCCTTTTCTGGATTGGATTCGGTATGGTACTTCATGAGTACCTACACGGTCTACTGCCACACGCATGTTGAGACTGGCCGCCGCTATGTCGGCTTGACCAAGAATACGATGATGCACAGGTGGAACCAGCACTGTGCGCAGGCGAAGCACTCGAAGGGCGGACGGTGGCACTTTCCAAACGCCATCCGCAAGTATGGGAAGGAAGCCTTCTCCCATCGAGTCCTCGAGGTCTGTCACTCTATCGAGGAGGCCAACGAGGCTGAGGAGGACTGGATCCAATCCTTTACGACGAGGGACCCCGACTTCGGGTTCAACATCGCTCGCGGTGGAGTCCACGTTCCGCACCCGATCCGAGACTTCCGGAGTGATCCTAACTATCGGAAGAATTTGTCAGAAGGAGTGAAGGAAGCCTATCGAGACCCAGTCTATAAGGCGCTCCAAGCCAAAATATCGAGAGAGGTTCATTCTCGACCTGAGGTCCGGCGCAAAGCGTCTGAGGCCACACGGGCACAGTTTAACAGTCTCGAGGCTCGACAGGCTCAGTCGGATCGGGTCCGGGCCCTCCACCTGCGGCCCGGATACACGGAACGTACCATTGGGGTTGCCAACGCCAAGAGGGCTTCAAAGACCCATTGCAAGAACGGCCACGAATTCACCCCGGAGAACACGAAGGTGGACGAGAATGGGTGGCGATATTGTAAGCAGTGTGCGAGTGACCGAGTATGTCAGAAGGCTTATGACGCGAAGACCGGTTGTAAGAACGGTCATGAGTTCCGAGAGGGGAGCTTCCGGTTCGTGGAGGGGACGCGGAAGCGCGTTTGTCTCCTGTGCGTCGTCACCCACTGCAAAAGGGATCATGAGTTTACTCCAGAGAACACGGAGTTGGACAAGCGCGGCAGTAAGGTTTGTAAGGAGTGCAGGCGAATCCGCGGTCGGATCCACGATGCCGCCAGGCGGAGACGCCGCCGCGTCGCCGGGTATTGTCCTTCCTCATCCTGTTAGACTTCTCCTGGGGTCCTTCGATTGAACCATGGCTGGATATAAGAACCTCGGACCGGATGTGAGCCAGAGCCCGCAGGCCGTCACGGCAGGCGGCGGCTCCTTCTCCGAGGAGGAGCGTTCTTACGAGTCGGTTGTCTTCAACGCGGACAGGCCGGTCGTCGACTGGGAGCTCAACCTCCAGCAGGCCGTCTCGTCTCCACGCATGTCAGCGTTCAGGACCCTCCCGTCGTGCTTTTTGACCGGGGACTTTCTGGAGCGTCCTGACCTGGGCGACGGGACGCTCGGATCTTACGCTTTCTTGCCGGCCATAGCCGGAAACGCGAACAAGTTCCGCATCAGGGCCGCGAACCTTGTGGTCAACGGATGGCCTATCGGGTTCGAGTATAGCGGGACTGCGACGGCGGGCCTCAACGAGATCGTCCTCCCAGCCCCTCCAGGGAGTGGGATTGTCACAAACCTTGTCATACTTGAGGTTTGGAGGGCTCTTGTAAAGCCGGCCAGCTCCGCGAACAAGAGCCTTGCGGGCCAGATCCTCCGTCACGGGAACGCAAAGGCGCCAGACTCCCCGAACGCGAATCTCTCAGACGACATAGTGGATCCAACCTATGCTCAGCCGACGGAGGGAAGGGTCCAGATTCAATATCGCTATAGGGTCATTACCAACGTTGACGTGACGGCGTCCACGTTCCTCGATGGCCCGCAGACGACGGCCAACACGGTCCCATACCTTAACATGACCGGCGTCGACGGGGACGCTACGGTCGAGTCCTATCTGCCCGTGTCCGACGCCCCAGGGCTTTGGAGGGCTGGAAGCGGGAACTCTGTCTCTGCGGCCTTATTCGGGACCGTGGACGGGTACATGTACGCGATTCCAGTGTGCGCTGTTGTCCGCCGGAACACCGCGGCCTTCGACGAGGGGTCCAATAGGAACGGGGCGCCCTTGATAGGCGCAGGGTCTAACCCTCGCCCTGACGGGCTTTACGCTGACCAGATCGTGGCGGACGACGTTCTTGATATGCGCCATGGCCTGGCAACCTCATATGATGATGTCCTGGAGAAGAACTTCCAGTATCTTCTCATGAACTCTCTTAGGAGCGGGTCGGAGCTCTTCACGGACGGGCTAAGCACGGTCGGCGGCACGGCCTTCACGGCTGGGGACAACATCTCGGCGACAGGCCAGCACGCTGGGCAGGCTGACGGTGTTCGCGCTCACTTCAGCGACCGCTCTGTCACTGAGCCATGCGTCCATAAGGTTGCCATCGTGGGCCTGACATCCACGACTGTGAACCTGAACTCCATCACGTTCCCTTGGGGCACCTCTGCCAACTTGACAGCGGACGCTCCGGCCGGGACGAGGATTGCCGGAGTGTCTCACGTTCGCCTCGAGACGGGATCTAACTCCATAGACCTTCTTGACCCGGCCGCCTCGCCACGGGTCAAGTCCATCGTCGTTTCCACGTCCACCGCCGCCATCACGTTTACTGGGATGGTCACCGGGGACCTTTACGTGGACCTTCTCGTCACATACCCGCGCAACTACGGAGTCCAGCGGAACGTTGTGAGCTCTGTGGGAGCCTGGTTCCCTCCGCCCGCCTCGATGGCAGCGTGGGTGGATGCCTCGTTCTTTTCCGTCGGGTCGAACCCGGCAGGACGGTATTCGCTTCCACAGCCTGCCACCGGGTCCCCGGTGACCGGGAGGTTTTGGTGGGTGGACCCGGACCATCGTGAGCTAACGGCCTTCATTCCGGCTCAAGACGTTACGAACACGTACTTCGCCAACTCGGACGGGGAGCTTTACATACCCGAGTCTATCAGTGAAGTGTCGTCCAACACGGCCCCGTACGTGGTGGCCGGGTTTGTCTATGAGGGTGGATACACGGTCGTGGGCTTCGCCCCCGTCCCTCCGGCCGGAACCGCGATATCTCTCACGTATGCTCCGTTCAGGGCCCCTCCAAAGCTTGGAGGGGCTGACATGTACACGGTCTGGTACAAGACTCGGGCCGTCCAGTCGTTGAGGCCCCCGGCCGGGAATCAGACCCTAAAGCTGGTTCCGAGGGCCGTGTCCAAGCACGTTCACGTCGTGCTGTCCGGGTCAGGGAGCCCTGACTCCCCAATCCGGTGGGGAGGGTCCGGTGTCCAGATTCCCGTCCCTAGGATGCCGGCCGGATCGTACCCGGAGGCGGTCCTAGACTCTCCAAAGGCCTTGGACGTGGTCGGCCTTGGGTATTCTGGCCACGGACAGGTTCCTGTGTCCCTTCCGTGGGTCCAGGACGTCTCACAGGTTCAGCTTTACCGTGGCGCTATGGACGACGTTGTCGATGGCGACGGTAGGAGGTTCTGGCCAAAGTCGGACAACGGCTCCACTCCGGTGGGCGCTCCGACCGTGTTCGGACAACCCCTTGCAGGCGCGATCCGCCATAAGTCAGCATACCCTACGCTGTGTGAGCTTGTCGAGGACTTCCCAGGCGTGGGCGTTCGCGGGACCCTTTTCATGGTCGTCTTTTGCAAATGGACTGACTACGGGAGGGAGGCCGGGGCGGCCATCTCATCGTCCGCCTCGGACTCTGGAGCTGCTGTCTTCCGCCTGAGGGGCGGATTCCTGTCCCCCAGGAGATCTGGATCATGAAGTTCTTGATCGAGGAGGCGAGCGGAAAGGTCAAGGCGGGCATGGAGTTTCCGCTCGACTTTTCCGTAAGCGGCCATTTCGTCGTCGACTCTCCGACATCCCTGGGCGTCGTCCCTGACGGGAATGTCCTATCTAACCTCTTGGCCCGGAAGCTTGCCGCGTACAAGGCGGCCAACCCCACCCTCCCATACTCTCTGAACGACGAGTTTTTGACGGCGGCCGGAGTGGACACCACGCTGTCCGACGGGGTCCTTCTTGGATCCAATAAGCGCGTTGGTCTCTTGCCGTCAGGCCGGCTCCAGACAACGCTCCTGACCGCCTTGAACTCCTTCTCGTCAGTCTTGCTCCACTTTCACCTGTTCTCTCTATGCCATAGGGTTCCGGCCCCCCTGGACGACAGCCCGGGCCCTAAGCCGCTTCTATACAGCTATGACCCTGGACTGTCCGGATACGCTGAGCCGGCCCTTTCGTCCGTCACGGCTGAGCTCATGGACCCAGCGGGGGCTGTGAGCTACCTCACCTTCACCCCGGACGTGAAGCAGTCTTTCCCTCAGGCGGCCCCTTACGATTTCCGAATCCGTTTTACGAACACGACGAGCAGGATTCTGTTCCTTTCCGACTGGACCTTTCTCAGTGGCTGATTGGGCCGTGGCCATTCCGTAGGGCCTGAGGACGCCCGGGTCGCCCAGGCCGGTATTGTGTAGGACGCTTATGCGTCCGGCTCACTGAGCCTTTCACGCGCGGGAGTCGTAACGGGACATGCCTCAGAATCCATTGGGCCCCGGTGTGAGCCGGTACATTGACGGACGGGATCGACAACTCGGCGCTGTCGTGTTCCAGGCCAACAAGCCTCCGTTGGACGCTGAGCTGAACCTCTCTGCCCTCGTCGACCTGGAGATGAGGGCGGAGGAGGTCCGATCTCGTCTTCCGTCCGGGTGGCTGATGGACGAGTCCAACCCTCGCTCGGACTTCGTGACAGACCCGTTGTACTCCAACCAGCTCCTGTTCGGGAGAAGGTCGACGGGAGAGCTTCGAAACTTCCTGTGGGCCTCCGTGAACGGATGGCTTGTGCCCGTTGGCGGCACTAGGACGGGGGCTCCTCCCCTGGCTCCGAACGACACAGACACGTGGAACCGTATCCTCCTCAACCCTCCGTCGACCTCTACGGGTGGGAACAGGGTCGAGTTCGCGTTTCTTGAAGTTTGGCTCGCGACGGTGGACGTAGACCCTCCATCCCCGGCGGTGGCGCCAGGGAAGCCCATGAGGGGGTTCCTGTACAGGTTCGGGAACGTGGAGGGTGGATTCTCATACCTTCCGGACGACATGGTGGACCCGAACATCGGGTTTGAGACGACGCGAAGGGTCCAGATCCAGTATCGGATCCGGGTTGTCCCGGATGTCAACCTTGCCCAGTATCCAGAAGGTTTTGATCCCACCCTCGTGTTCGCCCAGGGCCTCCTGGCGGCCCCGTCTGCGGTCCCTTTCATAAACATGCGCCAGGCGGTCGGGGACCCGGGTCTCTGGCGCGCTGGGACCGGGGACGTTGCCACGTTCGGGACGACTGACGGCTACGTATACGCGATCCCCATAGCCGGGGTTTTCCGTCGGAACGGCGGTGGATTCTCCGACGTCGGAAACCTTGCCGGCGCATTCAATAGGAACAGTACGGCCACATCGAGGCTGAACGCGACCGCCTACGCCGGCAACGTGTCCCTGGTGGCCCCCATGTCCGACACGGACACTTCATTCACCCTCACGTCCATCGCCGGGACGGTCCTAGCCACTATGAGCTCCTTCGGGGAGGCCTTCTTCCGTGTGGACGATGAGATCATCCGCGTCAACAACGTTGTGGCTGTCTCCCCCACCCAGTACACGGTCACGGTCAACCGCGGTCAGCTCCAGACGTCCGTCCGCTCTCACGCGACCGGGGCCACCCTGAAGCCTTACACCGTCCGTCCCGACGGTCTGTTTGCAGACCAGATAGCCTCCACGGATATCCTCGACCTTCGACACTCCGTCGCGGGCAAGTTTGACTATGACTCTATCCTCAAGACCAACCTCACAGAGCTCTTGAAGGGGAACCTGAGGACGACGTGGAAAAGGTTCGGCAGCACCAACTCTGCAGGGTCGACAATCCTCTACGGTGACCGCATCACGGACTCTTCCGTCTTCGTCGGCGGGCTTACGCGCCTTGACGCCCCGGACGGGAACCGTAGGACCTTCTCAGACTGTGTCACAACGCAAAGGTATACGGTCCCCGTCCAGGTCCCGACGAACGCTACCATCCTTGGAAGCGCCGTTCAGCTCACGGTGGCCCCATACTCAATCATCGCCTCATGGACCTCTGCGCCGCCTGTCCACACCCAGGGGAACCGAATGTCGGGCGGGGTTTACCCGACATGGTGGAACGGTGACAAGGTGACAGTGTCACTGGCGTCGTTCCAGTCAGGGCTTCCGGCCTCGGACGCGGATCAAGTCCGTTTCGTCCTGCCCTCTGAGGACCCTGATGCCGTCCTCGTGCGGTTTGAGGGTATGACCACCGACCCTAACGGCGGCAACCCCCTGTCCGCCACTCCGACGTCCCCGACGGCCTCCAACCCGTACCTTACGAGCCCGACGCCGTCCGGTCAGAGGATCCTGAAGCATGGACAGGGGGTCACCGTCTCCGTGGACCCGTCCGGGAACCTTGTCATTACCTTGGGAAGCGGTGCTGTCGATGTCGAGCTCCAGGAGTTTATAGACGCCATCCAGGGGAGCACGTCCCTGTCATACGTCCAAAAGGTGGTCATGCATGTGGAGTTCGCGGTCCTATATGGGGCCGGTCGCGGACTGTCGCATAGGCCTGGCCACGTTCACACCGCCCATTGGCGCGGGAGCCCGACCAACTCCTCCAAGGTCCTCCTCAGGGACGGCATGACGGACAAGAGCCGGATGGTTCCGACGTACTTTGGGGACTCCCCGCTGGTCCAGACGGGGAACTCTCGAACGTATGCTCGGACCTCTGAGGTCATGGTCGACCCTGGCTCTAAGACCGTCCACGTTGCCCCGTACAGGAACGTCCAGGTCCCGTCGCTCCTTGCCAGGGACGGGACTCGCCTCAACTGGTATAGCTCGGGCACGCTGTTCCGGGGTGCCATGCCGCAATACGCGATCGACGGGACCACGCAGATCTACTCGAGCTCCGTCATGTCAGCCCTTGGTACTCTGTTCTATAGGTCTTCGGAGTCCAGATACTTCGAGGTTCCCATGGAGTATCTACCGCGCCCTGGGCTCCACCATATACCGATCCTCCCCACGTCGAACACCGTCTTCTCGTCCGGGCTGAACTTTCTCATGATGGCCAAGTCCGGGCCTAACTCCAACACGTCCGACTTCAACCAGAATATCGTAAGCTACCCTAACGGGCCGGGCTATTATATCGTCACGCCCCGTGTGGGTGAAGCCTACGGCACGAACAGTGGATCTCTTTCGTTTTTCGGGGCGAAGTACACGAACTCGAGCTTGAAGTCCGCCTCCGGCGGCGCGTTCAGGGGAATCAAGTTCCCTCCGTTCATGGCCCCGGCCCGGATTACGGGCGTCTACCTCAGAAACGGTAGTGCCGTCATCCCGACTTCAAGCCCGTTCGACAACAACCGAGTCTTCGTTGGAGGGCCTGGGAAGGACGTAAACCTTCTCCATGACTCTTTCGACGGGCCCACGGTCTTGCTCGAGGCTGACGTGAACGGGGACCTTGTGTTCATATTGAACGCGGACGTGATAGACCTTGGGAAGGCGCCCGCGGGGACCACCTTCGACTCCGGGGACTTCCTCGTCGAGTGCGTCCTGTTCGGATACGACCGTGGATTCTTGCAGACGAACGGCCGTCTTTGCATGGCCAAGCTCTCAGGTGGTGGCAGCACGGCGGTGTCGGTGAACGCTTTCTCGGACACCGTCGACTCGAAGGTTGGCCTTGTCGTCCCGGCCCCCATGTCGGCCGGGTCCACGAACAACGAGCTGACCGTTTACTACAGTCGGACCCCATACCAGGGGGACGTCTTCGGATCCCAGTCCGCCTACTCTGACGACGTTTACAGGAGGGGCCCGCTCACCGTGAGCGAGGCGCAGTCCATATTCTCAAGCCCCCTTGGGCCCGTCAATACCCTCACGCTCCCGAATAAGGCCGGGTTTGAGGTCCTGACGGCCGTTTCGTTTGTGACGTCCCTCGGGACGGGCCGCATGTCCGGATCCGGGCCGATACCCCTTCTGAACATCGTCGAGGCTCCCGCCAACCCTCCTGACTATGCCGGAACGTGGGTGGACCTTAACCGTCGATTCTCTGCCAACAGGGTGGGGTTTGAGGACTGGGCTGGGACCAAGTTTCCGGTGACGGCCCTCGGCGTCGCGTCCCGGCCTGTCCTCAGGATGGGGGGCCTTTCGGAGCGCTATGATCATGACCTTCATCCGGAGATGGCAGGCTGCATCGTCAACCTCCCGCTCGGTGCCTACTTCAGGGACAAGGACTTCACGGGGAAGACCATGTACCAGTCCAGGAGCACCAGCGGCGTTGGATCCATGCCCGTTGGCGTGATGGCCTTCACTCCGTTCGAAGCCTCTCAGGCGAAGGCGGCGGAGGGGAGGTCGACCTGGGAGGGGGTTGAGTATGTGTGCGGCGGGGCCTCTGGCTCCTCTGGCGTCGGAACGGAGGCCATCGTGAAGGTGGACGGGACGCCGAGCACGACCGACGTTCAGGTCTTCAAGACCGCCCGCGGCGGGGCCGGGTTTTCCGCCACGGGTCCGTGGCCCGGCGGGATTCTGTCCTCCAGGTTCCCAAAGGCACGATTCAACACGGAGGCCGGGTCCCTCGTCGCCGCCACGGCTTACCTTGTCAGGTCCCAGCCAGAGTCTTTGGGCTCCGGGGAGATCCACATGGGCCATGAGCTGCAGATGCTCGTAGTGACCCAGGCCATCCCGTCCTACTTCAGGGATACGGACATCATCCACTCGGCCTCCGGCGCTGGCGAGGGCTTCACGGCCGTCGACAGGTTTCGCCTGCTCGGGCGCCCCCTCGAGAAGCGTCGTGGTGGCGTGGACGTGGGCTCCCTAGCGGTCCCAGTCGGGAGCCCCCTGTTCCAGAACAAGATTTTCGACAGCCCAATTTTCTACGGTTCAAGCGACGTGTCGCTTGTTACCCCAAAGCAGGAGTCTCTCCCGGTCACCGTGGCCGGACAGACCGTCTTCACCCTCTCCGTTCGGCCCTTGGATCCGACGACGGTCCAGATGTTCTTGAACGGGGTGAAGCTCCGCTACGGGATAGACTATTCGGTTGGAGGAGTTACGGACCAGACCGTGACCTATGTCCCGTCCGCCTCCAACCCGGTCCTGGCGGTAACAGATCAGCTTGAGTTCACGTACATCGCGTTTTAGCGCTATGGGTGAGGATCGCTAAATGGCGCAGCCGCGGAAAGAGCAGGTAAAGAACCTCAAGACTAAGTACACGAGGTTCACTGGAGCTGGGTCCCTTACCATGGGCGGGGGGCCCGTCCAGGCCGTTTCGAACACCATCGTCGAGTCATTCTACGATGAGCTCTTGGCCGCCACGAGGACGGGGACCGTTGGCGGAGCGGAGACTTCGGCCCCCGCCGTCATGTACGGAAGCTCTGGCCCATACACTTTGTCTGCCGGAAATTCCTTCAACCTGACCATGACCGGCGTGAACGGCGGCAGCGCCATGCCGGTCGTCGTGGACGCGTCGGACGTGGTCACCCTCGGAGGGTCTCCCGTCGTCCCCACATCGCGCATGGCGGCTCGGATAAACACCGTCGTCGCATCGTACGGAGTCCCACACCCAGTCTGTGCGAACGTTGGTGGTGGAATCGTCTTGACGTCTAAGAACGCGTCCGGAACGTCCGTGGGCGACGATGTGGAGATGACAGTTTCGGAGGTTACGCCAGGGATCCTCAACGTTCTCGGGTTGACCTCGCTTGCCGCGGTTACGGCCACCGGGACGACAGCTCCAAAGCGTGGGATCGTCACGGCGTCCGCCGACGGCCAGGGTGGCTTCCTTCAGCTAAGGCGTGTTGACACCGGCGTTCCTGACGCCGCGAGCTCGGTGCTGAGGCAGACATTGTATGGAAGGTACGTTCCGGAGGTGATCCAGGGACAGCCAGTCCATGCCAGGGTTATAGCCTTCGCGGGGCCCCCCATCAACGGTCGCAACCTCACATTTACATACTATAGATCCGGGCCGTTGAAGCCTTCCGTGGTGACCGGCGCGGGGGCGCAGAAGTCCAATTTCTCCACTTTGACGGGCGTGGACTCTGTGTCGGTGGGCCTTGAGTTTGGCGACGGGCAGTCTATAAGCTTTAACGTCACATTCTCACCCGTCCCTGGCACAGCCCAGGACGTCGTGGACATTTTTAACGCGGCCTTTAGCGCTGCTTCGCTGCTCGAGACGACGAATTATGACTCAACCAGGGCCGAGGTCCCGTTCAGGCTTGGTGGGACGTATAAGTTCACGGACCCGGCAACCAAGGACTCGTTCTTCATAGCGTTCAACGGGAACGCGCCCATCCACATTAATCCGGCGGCCGGGACGTACACGGCTGAGACTTTCCGATTCGCCATAAACGCTGCTATAACCGCTGCGGGCCAGGCAGCAGAGGGCATAGCCGGCGAGGCCGGCGGTCATGTCATCCTTTTGAGCAACAACACTAACGTTGAGGTGGCGTCAATTCAGATCCTTCCTGGAAACCCGGGGGGATCCGTCCCTGGATCCTTCATGGGCACCCTCGACATGCTCGGGCTCACCCCGGGCATCTACAAGCCAGGCCGGATTGCCACCCTGTATGGACAGGACGAGATTCAACTCCTATGTCCGAGCCCCCTTCCGGGGGCACGGCTCACCGTCTCCGGGATGCCGGCTGTCCTTGCAAAGCTCGGCCTGTCGTCTGCGGTCAATGTGACCTCATCGTACGGCCTCGAGCCTGTCGTCGCCCCGACGTCCCACGTTCTCATCCCGGAGATGATCGAGTTCCATGAGGTCCCGGACGACTATGACCCGACGATTGAGTCGTTCGACAACAAGGCGTTCAACAAGGTACGCCCTGTTGATGGAGCTGCGAACTCAAGCGCCTCCGGCCTGCTCGGATTGGACGGAAAGGTGGACCCGTCCCTGTTGCCGAGGCTCCTCGACTTTGTCGGCCTTGATCAGCTCCGCCTGGGGCCCCGGTCCTTTTCAGGGCTGCTTGCCGCGACCCTAACCCCGAAGGTCTTGGCGTCCCATGACGCGGACGGAGCCACTCCCCTGCTCGTCTTCGAGTCGGAGCCCATAACCACCGACCCCGCCCTGTTGTCCACGCTCAGGGTGTACGTGGACAAGAAGACCCTCCGCGTTACCAGCAACGCCAAGGTCTCTGCGCTTACGACCGATCCGACGCCATGGTCTAGGGACTCGTCTGGCGTCGGATCTTCCATGGTGGAGTATGACGGGTCGATCGGATCTTTGACCGTCTCCTATAGGAAGACCGCGCATTCCTCGCCGTGGGCGGATTCTGGGTGGCAGAGAAGCGCTGTCATGAGCTCTCAGGGGGCCGCCGTCACTGGGGACATCCTGAAGCTTGGCGACTCCCTTACGGCCAACCCGGACAACTTGAAGGCACGGTTGGCGGCCCTCGCCGCCAACGACGTAGAAGTTCTCCTGTTCGCAGGGCGGTCGACGACCTCCTCGACCCGCGGGAATGTTCGCTTTTACCTGAGGGTCGGAGGGGCTGCGGTCGACAGCTCTCTCGCAGTCGTCGTCAACGCCGTTTACGACGGAGCCACGTGGACGAAGGACGTTAACGGCCAGCTGGCAAGCCGTTACGTGTTTGGGACGGGCAAATTTTTCGTCCAATATAGGCCCGCGGCCCAGGACGCCGCATGGAATCACGACGACTGGAGTGATGCCATAACCCACACGTTTGACAGCCTTCTGGCTGCCATAGGCGGATCCGTCGAGCTTGGCTCAAAGATCGTGGATCCGAGCGTCCCAAAGGTCAAGGTCGCAAGGCAGGATCCGGGGACCAACAAGTATATCCTTGTCCTAGAATCCCCCTCCGCCGGGGCCAACGCGTTCGTCCCCCTGCGCCTTTACGCGGGGACCACGGACGGGGACGGTCGAGACTCTTTCACCTTCACGTACAACGCGCGTTGGAACCCTGGAACCAGCCGCTGGGTGCAGGATGAGGCTGCCTCTCCGTCCTACGCCTGGGTCATGGGGACCCTCGGATTCTGGGTCCTCAAGAACGCGGCGGGGACGTCGCCTTGGGTGAACGACTACACGGTCGGGTGGGCCCAGTATCACATATTCAATCAGACGACGAAGGCCATCCATGTGAAGGATGGGCTGCTCATCGTGGAGTCTCCGCTCCCTGGAGGGACCTCGAATCCAATACCGTCCGTTGCCGCTCAGAACACTCTCTATGCCAAGAGCATGGTGAAGTCGTGGGGGAAGATTCGCGGCGACGGCCCGACCCTGTCCGACATAGCTATCATTGACGGTTTCAACTGCGCCAGCGTCGGGTTCGACGGCGGAGCCGGAGCGTTCTCGATTAACTTTGCCGCGGCCATGGGGGACCCGCAGTATGGAGTTTTCTTTGGAGGGCGTTCGACCAACACCACCACGCCCCCAACGGAGCCCGCTTCATACGGGACTTGGGACCCTCCGCAGGCCTACCTGCACAACGCTATCGTCGTATCTCAGAGCACGACCGGCTTCACGTATTATCCCCTTGTCGGAGTCAATGGAGGCTTCCTTTCAGGGAGCTTGGGGGACATCAGAGGATATTACATGTACTATATGGTCCTAGGGAGCCAATATTGATCCTGCGAAGGTCGTGCCTTCACGCTTCAGGCCATAGCGCTCGTCCGACCGTGATGGCCTCCGGACGCCGCTTGACGCTTGAGCCCATGGACTACACGTGGGCTGGCGTGGAGGGCCGTGTTCCGAGGGTTGAGGTCGACCTTGAGTCCGATCCTTCCAAGGACATGTTCTTCGCCGTGATACTGTATGAGGGGTCCGACGGCGACAGGCAAGTCGTAAAGGATGGAGGGGCTCTACTCGGCCCGTCGGGAATGGCCTCCTCAACCGACAGGGTCATGGGGTCCAAGGGCTATAGACGGTGCTTTATGCTGCTTCAGGCAATTGTCCATGCGGGCGTTGACCCGTCCGGAGACGGCGTCCGCATTGAGGTGTTTGAGCACGAGAGTGTCGCGTGAGCCCTCATCCGGTCCTCAACCTTCTAGAGGAGAGGAAGTCAGTCCCCGTGCGAACGGACCATGTCGACGAAGCTGTGTCAAGGCTCCAAGGGAGGCCCTTCTCCTCGCTTTCCCCGTTGGACAAGGATGACCTCTTGATGGTCTTGGGACGGAAGCTGGGGATAGTCTCCCCGGAACCCTGAGCTTGACATGTTTATTGCCCTTCCTCTGTAGGTCATCATGTCTCGTATCGATTATATGAGGGAATGGCGCAGAGAGAACCGTTCCCGGATTCGTGCTTATAGAGCGCAATGGGCAAATGAAAACCCTAGTAAAATTCGCGACTACAGGGCAGCTGCAAGGGTACTTCACAATAACGTTGTGAATGTTTTTAAATCTAATCCATGCACGGATTGTTCCAATTCATTTTCCGTTTTCTGCATGGAGTTCGATCATAGGCCTGGAACAGACAAAGTCTGTGACGTTTGCGATATGATTGGCTATCATTCGTTGGATACGATATTGGAAGAGATCCAAAAATGCGATCTCGTTTGTAGGAACTGTCATAGAGTCAGGACAGCTAATCGAGCTGGTCCATTAGACCGTTCGGCGTACAGTTTTGCTGTACAACGAATCCTAGATGAGGTGGATAGGCTTCGTTCTCGACCTTGCATGGACTGTCAAATCTCTTACCCGTTCCCCGCCATGGACTTTGATCATGTCCTTGGTAAGAAGGTTTCGAGCATAAGCCGAATGAAACGGTCTGCTGGCATGGGACGAGTCTTGGATGAGATTAAAAAGTGCGAGCTCGTCTGTGCAAATTGCCATGCCATTCGAACATGCACTCGTGACATTGACAAGCTTCACGCATCGGCACGAAACAGGAGGGTGGCGTGAGCCGTCCGAGAAAAGAGCAGGTGAAGAACCTGAAGGCGAAGTACGCGAGGGGGCCCACCTCTGTGGCCTTCGGCGCGTGCTCTGTCCAGTCAGTCCTTGGGGCGGACTACACGGCGGTCCTCGCCGCGACGAGGACGGGGGTGGATGGTGGGGCGGAGACGTCCAGTGGCGCCGTCCTGACCAGCTCTCAGGGCCCTTACAGCCTTGCGGTCAACTCAGGGTTTAACGTCATTATGCCGGGAGTCAACGGTGGGGCTCCGATGGCCGTGTCTTTTCTGGCCGCTGATTTCGTGTCCTTGAACGGTCTGAGCGTTTTGACGACCTCTAGGGCTGCGGCTCGGATAAACACTGTCATGGCCGGCCATGGGGTTACGGGCCCCGTGGCCGTGAACCAGGACGGGCGCCTCGTGATAAGGTCGGCCAACTCGTCCGGCCTGACCTACGGTGACTCTGCCTCCGTGTCGTTGACTGCCATCACGGCCGGAATCCTCTCCGTCTTTGGCCTTTCCGCCACGGGGCTCGTCAGCGCCTTTGGCGTCCAGACTCCGAAGCGGGGGTTGATTACGTCGTCCAGGGACGGCCTTGGAGGGTATGTTCAGCTTAGGAGCGCCGACTCGTCCCCGACGGAGGCCTCCAACACGTCCATGCTCCATGCAGGGCCTTATAGGTACGTTCAGGAGACCCTTTCCGGCAGCCCTGCCCACGGGAGGGTGAAGAAGGTGACGGGAGGGCTCGAGTTTAGCTATTGGAGGGTTGGTCCTGCCAACCCGTCCTTGGTGACCTCTCAGTCCAACTTCTCCTCCCTTGGCTCGTCGAACACCCTGTCCGTCTCCCTGAACTTCGGAAACGGTAAGACGGTGTCTGCTTTCACGGTGTCCGTCAGCGCCATCACCACGGTGGCCCAGATAGTGACGGCGTTGAACGCGGCATATAACGCTGCCACGCTCTCACAGCACAGCGTGGAGATGGGCAGGGCCGCGGTCCCCGTCCAATACGCTGGACCCTACGTGTTCACGGACCCTACCACCAGGGACTCATTCTTCATAGCGTTCAACGGGAATGCTCCAATACACGTAAACCCTCCGGCCGCCACATACTCCGCCCTAGGGTTCGCGACGTACATAAACTCGCGCATAACCGCTGCTGGACAGACCGCGGAGGGCGAGGCCGTCATCGTCAGCCTTGACGGCAACCCGTCCACGGTGGTCCTTCGCAGCAAGAGCACTGCCGGAACAGCCTCGAGCGTGAGGATAATGGCTGGGAACCCTGGGGGCTCCAGCCCTGCGGCGTACATGGAGACTCTGAACTCTCTAGGCCTGAGTCCGGGCCTCTATAAGGGGACGTCTATTGCCCGACTCTATGGGCTTGATGAGATAGAGCTTTCCTGTCCCACGACCTTGCCCGGCGCCTCCATGACCGTTGTCGCGGTTGACGGGACTGCCGCCTCAAGGTGGGGCATCCCCGCCGGGTCGAACGTTAAGACTGTCACGTCAGGGATGGTGAGAGCCTTTGTGCCGGCCGTGTCCGTGCTCCTTCCAGAGGTCCTCGAGTTCCACGAGGAGCCGGACGATTACGATACCATAATTCAGGACTTTGACGACCGCGGGGACGCTTCCGGGGTGGACCCGACTGTCGGCGTCGGGAATGCTAGCGTGTCGCCGCTTCTTGACCAGTTTGGGAAGGTTGACCCGTCGCTCATTCCGAGGATCCTCGAGACCCTTTCTGTTGGAAGGCTTACGCTGGGGTCCGGATTTGGGAAGGACCTTGCCGGGCAGTCGTCCCCTCGCACTGTCTTCCCTCACGACCCGGCCATAGGACCTGTCCTTCTATGGGAGGGGGCCCCCGTTGGGGGGCTTACGGACGGGGTCCTCAGGATGTACCTGCACGACAAAGACCTGTACGTCTCCCAAAATGCCCGTATGACCTCTACGACATCGTGGAGCAGGGACGCCGCGGGAAACTCTGGTCTGTTCGAGCTCCATGCCGGCAGGGCCTCGTTCGCCTCTTGGCCGGCTGCTAGCGCGTCGTCATGGGCGCACAGCGCGTGGGAGAGGGATGTTAAGTTTAACCCTTTGACGGTGGCCTCCGGACCGTTCAACGCTTCACTGGTGAGCTTGGGGGAGCATAAGGCCTCCGGAGGGAAGGAGCTTATCCCCCGGTTTGAGATCCCGTCGACTATCGGTTCACCGACCCTTCTGTTCGACGCTAGGTCGTTGCCGGCTGGCGCTGGGGCTCACGTTCGTGGGTACCTCTGCGTCAATGGGAGCGGTTCATCCACGTACCTCGAGATCCTTGTCAATGCGTCCTGGTCTGGCTCTGAGTATGTGAAGGACGTCATGGGCGTGGAGGCTACCGGGTACCGGTTCGGAGCTTCGGGAGGATTTGTCGTGTCGTCCCGTCACGCTGGGAACGACGCCAACTGGACGGTGTGGGACGGGAACCCTGTTTCCATTGACCCTGCCACCCTCGCCGTCACCTTTGGCGGTCAGATAATACCGGGGGGAGGGCTCACGGACGCCTCCACGTCCAGGGTTCGCCTAAACAGGTACCTTCCTTCGGCGAACCGTAGGACCCTCCTGCTCGAGAGCCCTGCGAACGGCGCCGACGCCACCATCCCCATCAGAGCGTACATAGAGGGAAAGAACTCTGGATTCAAGATCGGCGGTGGCGGCCTCGGGGACGGCTTCTGCTTCACCTTCAACGCCAGATGGGACCAGGCCCTCGACAAGTGGGTTCAGGACATCTCGTCCTCCAGGTCTTACGCTTGGGTCATGACAGGCGGCGCCTTCTGGTTCGTGTCGATGCCGGCGAGCACGGCCCCCTGGGCGGACGCGACCACGAACTGGGAGTCCTATGACTCTTTCTACAGGGCTACCAGCTCTCCGACCGGAGGTGGTGGGGTCAACTTGAAGGATGGAGTGTTCCGCGTCATCGGCCTTCCGGAGGTCGGATCCGCCACTAATCCGCTGCCGGGCGCCACAATCCTCCCCAACACTCTCTATGCCAAGAGCATGGTGAAGTCGTGGGGATGGATATCGTCCAACAGCTCTGCGCCATACACCCAGCTGATAATGGACGGGTTCAACCTTACCAGTATTGTCGGCGCTGGCGTGGCGACGAACCAGATAGAGGTGGTGTTCACCACCCCCATTGGCGGGCTTGGTGGGTTCATGTCGACCGTCGCGGCTCCAGTTGCTCAGGGCATTCTTGACTACCCGACAAAACTGTTGGTGTTCCCTTCCACGTCCTCAAGCTTTTTCATACTTTTCGTCAGGAGCGACAATCTGGCCGTGCTGAACAATGACGCTTCCAGGAACAACTTCACATATGTTGTGTGCGGACCTCAGTCATCATGATAAGGAAGAACATAGTCCAAGTCGGGTCCCATGGTTCTTTTAGCGTCATGCTCCCTGTCACGGAGGAGGGCGGCAGTATAACCATAGGGTCTGGACCGTTTTGGATTGCCGGCAAAGAGTATGAGCTTCAAGAGGATGAGTCCTTCCTGCACGATCCTAAGGTTGTCAGGACTGACGCATACCTTGTGATGGACGCCGGTATGGTCCGAGTGGTGGTAGACCGTATGAAAGCTGGGATGGTCCCCCTGGCGGCTCGGGAGAGGTTTACAGTCCTCCATAAGGTTCTGTCCATTCTTGAAACGAGCCCCGGCAGCTTTACTATGTATGTAACCAACATATCGCCGGGGGACTGATGGCTCGGATGGCCATAGACAGTGACGATCTTCCTTTGACCAAGGAGATCGTCACTAGGGCTGAAAGGCTACAGGAGCTGCGCGACGCAGTCCCGGACAAGAGGTTCGAAGACTTTAGCGCTCAGGAGAAGGATGCCCTCTTGAGGCTGGTCGCCTTCAATATGGGTCTCATTAAGCTATGAGGGAAGCCCTTCTAAAGGTTTGGAGGTTCACCCTCAAGTATCCGGTGGCCGTCGTCGGGACGATAGTCCTGGTGGCTCTTGCGGTCGCTATGGCGGCCTTTCGACAGAACTTTCAGATAGGGGGGCTCCTGGGACTACTTTGGGGACCCAAACCTGTTGATCCGAACATTCGGGTCCTCCCGCCGCCTGGGAGGGTCGACAAGGATGGGAAGCCCATCCCGGCGGGCCAACCTGACGACAAGGGCTGGACCCAAGCGCCCGTGAACGTGCCGATTGTCGAGCCCGGAATCTTCAGCGATCCGAACGTTGTCGTCATAAACCATCCTGATAAGGGCGAGGTCAAGATTCCCCTCCCTGAGGGCGTGAAAAACAAAGACGTGAAGCAGGTGGTGGAGGTGTCGGCTAACGTCTATGAGGTCAGGAACCTTGACTCTGGCGTCGACGCTGGAAAGCTGCTCAAGGAGCTCGAGAAGTGAGGCTTTCATCCCTGTGCGTAGTCCTCACCGCGGCCTTCGCCACGTCATTCGCCTCTGCGGACGAGTGCGTCCCGGAGCCCGGAGGAAAGTGTCTGACGAAGGAGCAGCTCGAGCAGGTCAGGGTCGCTCTCCAGGAGCTTGACTCAATTCACAGATCCAAGGCCGAGCTGGAGCTCCTCGACCCTGTCATCGTCGTCCACGACTGGGACGGGCGTGTGTACGTCAACGGTGGGGAGACGAAGCCACTCCGTGTGAAGCTGAGGGTTGGTCAGACCGTTGAGCGCGATCTTTCCATGGTCGTCAAGGCGGACGTTCACTATCGTGAAAGGCCGCCCGATCCTATGTTCCGGCTCCGAATCCGGGCGCAGGCGGGACTGTTGGTACCACAGCTTGTCTATGCGGTAAAAGGCATGAAGGAAAACTTCTTTGATGCCTGGGCTTCTTTCGACTTTATGCACATAGGCCCCGTAAACGCATCGGCTAATCTTGGTGTTTTTAGTATGTCAATCGGGCCGGGCGTAGACCTTACAAGAAACTTCGGGGTGGCTGCTGGATATGCGATGATGTATAACGGACTCCGATCATCCATCTTCACTGGTCTTTATTTCAGTTTTAACTGATCTTCAGTTTATACGTCATGCACGGCACCTGAGAAATAACCGGCTCCAGGCTCCTCAAGAAATTCTGCGACGATGACACTGGTATGTTAATCCTGTGTCCATGCCCATTACCAGCCTTAGCCACTCTGGCGTCAAAGCCGAATGACCGCAATCTTCGAGCTAGAATCTCGTTCTCCTCTAGGGTAAAGCCTTGTGAACAGAAGCTGCAATATGAGCTTCCACTTGGTGTCCATGATGATGTGCCATCATCCATGAACCAGTAAGCAATCCCTTGTAAATCAATTTTTGAAACCCATTCATCGTTCACAACTTTCCTTCCACTGTGTAAGACTAAGTCTCGGATAGGATCCAGACCGATCTTATTGCAATAGCTCATACGGAAGTACTCTGTACCGACAGAATACGAGCCTTGGCGTTGGACTCCTCGGATAATCTTCGGACCAGCGAGTATGTCTCGTTTATGTTCCAAATATTCCTTCTGTTTCGCTGAATGGAGCATTACAAGGTATTTCGGTCCGATATGTGAATCCCCTAGCAAAGTCCCTAGAACGCATTGTGTTTGAGCGTTTGTCAACGCTGCTCCTTTTCTTAAGGATAGCGTTTCTGAAGGTTTTCTTGGAACTCCAAGGACGGCCGACCTAGCCCAGCGTTCTGATAAACCAGTTTTTTGCATTACTCGGGCCACGGAAATGCCCGTAAGGTATAAAGCCCTGGCTTCCTGGAGTTGGTCTTTCGTTGGATATGTGGCATCATTTCGGATGACCACTTTTCGCCTACGCAAATATGCAAGTATTGCTTGAACGGACTTCCCTGTCTGACGAGCTAAAGCTCTTGCACTGCAGCCTTCAGTGTATGCTAAAACGAGTGAATCTTGGTTGATTTTCATTTCTATTACGGTACCGTACTACTAGGATTCTAAGCATGGACCTTGCGGACCTGGAGAGACTGAGGGAGATACGCAGTCGTCAGTCCATGACGCTTAAGCCATCCCCGTACCTCCGCAGCACCTTCGTCAACGACGCCGGGGAGGAAGAGCCTGTCACCATCCGGAATTACCAGAAGGTGATGGTAATGCAGCTCCTTCTGATGGACAGGTTCATCAACGCTGATGACACGGGCCTCGGGAAAACGCTCACCGTGCTCACTGCCATCGGGTATGTATGGCTTCAGGAGCCGGAGTACGTCCCCATCGTCATAGTCCCGAAGTCAGCGCTTTTCCAATGGGAGGCTGAGGCCCACAAGTTCCTTCAGGGAATGGAGTGTGTCACCGTCCACGGAGCCCCCTTTGAGCGACATGCAGCGTACTCCGAGTTCTTCCGCGGACATGACCCCGCCAAGAAGAGGATTGTCATCCTAACGTACGATAACGTCATGTACGACGCCGAGGAGTCGGTGATCCGGGAGGAGCCCCGGAAGGCAAAGGACTTAAGGCCAGGCTTCAACAAAGAGCTCTCCCACGCCAAGAAGTTGGCGGCGTCCGCGAAGGATGCCTATGGGAGGGAGAAGGACGTTGTCGAGGACAGGTTCGCCGGAGCCCTCCTTGAGATTCAGGAGTTCGTCCGCGAGGCTGGCAAGAAGGATATGGTCTCCGGTCCTTTCCCGTCCGGGTGGACCTCCGCGGACACGGACGCTCTTCACAGGTTCTTCCAGGCCCGTCGTGACGCCCAGGCCGGAGCCGCAAGGCTTGACTCGTTGAAGGAGGAGAGGGCCCCAAGCCGGAGGGTCCCCGGGCTCACGGCCTACATGCAGGAGCTTCAGGCCGCACATCCGTCTGCCAAGTTCATGCTCGTCATGGACGAGATGCATAAGCTCAAGAACCACAAGAGCCAGTTCCACGAGAAGACGAGGACCATGTCCCTTATGTGCTCTAGGCTGGTTGGTATGACCGCCACCCCGGTGAAGAACAGGCTCCTCGAGTTCTTCTCCCTGTTTCGGATCATATGCCCTGGGCTTTTCCCGAAGATCACGCGCTTCCAGGAAGAGTTCTGCGTCATGAAGCTGCAGAAGGTTTCGGCGAGCCGGTGGGTCCCGATCTTGATCCATTACAAGAACCTGGACGAGTTTGTCAGGCGCATAGAGCCGTACTTCATGTCCCGCAAGAAGTATGACGTGGCGAAGGAGCTCCCTCAGCTCATATCCGTGGAGGTCGAGTGCGAGCTTTCCGAGGATCAGGACGACTTGTACGAGTCTGCCGAGGCTGGCCTGTTGGAGGAGATGGACGATGAGTCCGACACGGCCTCGACCTTGAAGGCGACCGTGGCCTGCCTTCAGGCGGCGGACGCTCCCCAGCTGCTTTCCAACGACGATGGGGTCCCCTATGAGGGGGAGAGCTCGAAGCTGGAGGCTCTCGTGGACCTTCTCGAGTCTTCTGAGGGGAAGAAGACTATCATCTACTCCAAGTTCGAGAAGATGATAACGCTGATATCAGAGCGCCTAAAGAAGGAGAAGGTGAAGCATGTTCGGATAACCGGGAAGGAGTCGGATCCGAAGGTACGACGCAAGCACGCGGTCGAATTCCAAGATATCAACTCTGGGACGAACGTTATCCTCATTACGAGCGCCGGGGCCGAGAGCCTTAACCTCCAGGCCGCGGAGGATTTCGTCTTCTTTGACCTCCCTTGGTCAGCAGGCGATTACTTACAGCTCATTGGACGCATGATACGCATCGGATCCTCTCACATTACCGTGACCGCCCATCATTTCTTGGCCAGAAGACGCGACGGAACCAGCACGATAGATCATCATGTGTTAAAGGCGTTGAAGGTAAAGAAAAAACTCATGGACAAGGTTGCGGGGGACAATCTTGTTGGAGCATTTAAATTTTCAAAGGAGGACTTGGTGGGTGAGATTCTATCCTCCATGAGAAGTCAACGTAAATCTGGAAAATGTCCACCTGCGCAAATTGGATTGTCTAAAGCTCCTCTTTTGCCGACATTGGATGATATTTTGAGGTCCTTATAATCTGTCATATTACCATGGAAGAAACGGCGAAATCTGAGATTCTTAGAGTCTATGCCAACGTTCTTTCAGTTCGAACCACTGCTATACTGACTGGATGGAGCAGGCCGACAGTTAAGAGCGTTGTTTGTTCTTCCGGTGCCGCCCCTGTGCAAAGGAAGTATGCTGTGAATGCAGATGCTTTCATTGGTTTGGATACGCCAGATAAAGCTTATTGGTTAGGATTTTTACTGGCTGACGGGACAATTAACTTTAGGAAGGGGACCAGCTATCCTAAATGGTTGAGCATATCCCTCCAGTATAGGGACACCTCCCATGTGGACAAATTGAAGGAGTTTCTCGCATATTCGGGTCCGACTGTGACCGTGCATTCGCTGGATAAGCGGAGTATGCATGTTTCGAAACAGACGCGACTAACTGTATGCTCATCCCATCTTTGCCGGTCACTGGTTTCGATCGGATGGATTCAGTTCAAGACATTCGGTGACACTAACATACTAGATGCTGTAAAGCCTGATGTTGTGCCTGATCTGATGCGTGGGATGCTTGACGGAGATGGCGGGTTTATCATGACAAGAATGGGACAGATTCTCATATACTTTGTCAGTAGGCATCGATCTGTGGCAGAGTGGTTTCAGAAGAAGATGGTGTCCATGTTCGGATTTGGTCCAACAAAATTGTGGGAAGGCAAAGCGTCTGAAGTTTATAGGGTCCAATATCGCGGAAATGTTCAAGCAAAAAGGTTCCTTGGCAGCATATATCAGGGGACTCCGCGTTTGGATCGTAAATTCGATTTGTTTACTTCATTTACATGATGGCTGTCTGTGGAAAATGCGCTGGCGAGGGCGTTGTCGAAAAGGATGGTAAGCTCCTCGAGTGCGAGTGCGCGATCATCAAGCGCTTGGCGTTCACCATGCCGCCTGAGGTCCGCCTGTCGAAAGTCCTAGAGGCGCATGCGGCGCATCCAGTGACGGACATGATGGGCAGGTCCTTGTTCATCACGGCCGCCCAGCAGGACCTGTACGCCATAATCAAGGCCGCCATCTTCAAGTCCCACGGGCGTCATGTCCGCATGACCTCTGACGCCAGGATTAGGGACGTTGGCGTTGGGTCCACCTCCCGGAAGGCGCAGGGGGATGACGCTCAGAACGTGTACAACAGCTTTTCCGACCTCATGGAGGCTCCCGCCCTTGTGGTCGTGCAGCTTAACAAGCTCGGATTCAAGAACCGTGCTGCCGCCGGGTTCCTCGAGGAGGCCCTCATAGTCCGAATCGACAAGCGGAAGCCGACGTGGGTTGCCTCCGACGTGGACAGCCCGTTCGGCCCGGGGTGCGTCTCGTATTCTGACGCTGTGTGGTCTTTGCTCCATACCGCGTTCGAAAGGCAGGTCATTCCGAGGATTCTTCACATCCCATCGCCGGGCTCTCCTGTTCAGGAGCGCCCCAAGGATGGGCCTTTTAGCGTAGACGTGGTAAACTCAGCGCCAGCTCCAGCGCCAAGGCGGGTCCAGAGGCCCAAAGTCCGTCCGTCGGATGACGATGATGGAGTTCCGGAGGCTTTGAGAGGCGTGGGGTCTGGGTCCTCAAGGAAAAAGTTTCAGGCCAGGGAGGACTAGGGGTGGAAAGGATCTTAAGATCGTGCATGCAGGTCGGCGGCGTCCCCGAGGCTGACGACGCCCTGCGGAACTGGATGGCCGTCCAGGAGACTAGGCTTGGGTTTACGAACGAGCCGGATCAGAAGATTGCCGACTACCTCAAGGAGTTCTACCTGAGCATGTCCGCTCCTCCGGAGTATGCTCTGGTCCGGGAGTTCTTCGAGAAGAAGGACGAGCTGGACGTCGTGGACCGTCTGGAGGAGGTCAAGAAGGCTCAGTTCTACATCAGGACGAACCATCTCGCAATCGTCCGTGCAGAGTTTGAACAACAGCAACAGCGCAGGTTCCTCACCCTCTGTAGGGACGTGTCAAACATTGCCGAGCATGGTAGGAACCTCGACAAGCCGGTGAACGGGAAGAAGGTGTTGAAGGGCGTCCAGGACGCGGTCAACTACATGTACGATCGCATTCCGGACTTCACCCTCATGGAGACCGGTGAGAAGCTTGAGGGCATCCCGTCCGAGGAGGTGGACGAGATGCTGGAGGAGTACGACAGGATTTCGAAGAGCAATAGGCTTGCGAACCGGAACCTTTTCGGCCTTGAGCCCGTTGATCAGGCTTGCAAGGGCCACCGGACGGGGGAGTACTGGGTCCACTGTGCCTTTGCCGGCCACCTCAAGACGACCTTGGCACTGAACTATGCGTACAACAACGCGTATGTTTACGGCAAGAACATATTCTACGCCTGCCTCGAGATGCCGTACACTCAGCTGCGACGGCAGTTCTTCATCATCCATTCGGCCCACGGAAAGTTTGTCGCCGACTGGCATGACCAGGACGTCAGGTCTGGCCGCCCCAACCCGTACATGGGCCTAGACTATCGGAAGTTTCGGGATGGCGAGTACGACGAGGTCGACTACAAGCGTCTGGTAAAGGTGATTCAGGACTTCAAGTCGTCAGCCCGCGGTCGTATGAAGATCTGGCGCCCTCGGGAGGCCATGCCGAAGATGGACGAGGTCCGCCGGGCGGCGGAGACCTTTCACAACAAGTACGGGTGTGACGGGGTGGTCATCGACTATCTTGGCCTGGTGTCCCCGAAGTATCGGACGAACGATTACACGACCAACATTAACTCCGTCGTCACCGAGGGGAGGTGGCTTGCGCTCAGCTTTGCCCGCGGTAGGACGATTCCCGTCCTGGCCCTGTTTCAGATGAACCGTCAGGGGCTCATGAGGGCGGAGAAGGCGGATGGGAAGTACGACTTCGCCGCGATCTCATACGCGAACCAGATAGAGAAGGATGCGGACGTGATCACGTACACATTCTTGAACGATCAGCTGAGGTCGGACGGGAGGTTCTACATGGGGAACCTGAAGAACCGAGACAACGCTCTGTTCGAGCGCGTCATCGGGAAGATTCTCTGGCAGTGCAAGAGGATGCGTCATGTTGAGTCGGGGCGCTTGCACACCGACGTGGCATCCACTGTCAGCGGATGCGCTCAGATATCCGCGGTCGCCTCTCCCATGGAGATGCTGGCTTGAGCGTCTCTTCATCTCGCCGTTTGGTGCCATGGGATGTTTGGAATAAGGCGTCCAGAAGGCTCTACGGCAAGCCGGTGGAGGGGTTTGACTCCGTTTCGGAGGCGTCCTCCGACGTCAGGTTCCAGATCGCTATACAAGATGCTATGTCGCAGGTTGAGGCCTCCACGCCTGACGGACTAGTGGAATGCTTCAAGCAGGTCGGAGGACGGCTCCTTGTCGTTGGCAAAGGCGACGCCGACACCGTCTTCCTTAAGTTGTGCTGGGAGTGCAAATGGCTGGAGAAAGCCCACAATCCGGACTGTGTATGGGCGGCCTTCTTAGAGGTTGTGAACAGGTGAAGGCGCCAAAGTTTGACCTTCCGGAGGAATTCTGCTCATGGGTTGCCGCCTCTGAGGCGGACTCCTTTGAGCCGGTCCTTGTTCCCGGTGGACCCGGTGAGCCGCGCTCGGTCGTATTTTCACGGGCCGGATCCATCGGACCTCCTTTGCGCCAGAGGACCGTTCTCATGCGCGTATGGGCGGATCAACTCAAAGACGGTCTGCACTTTTACGTTTCCGCGTTTGGGCCCAGTTCTTCTGTCGCCGGGTCGCCTCCGACTTTGCACCTAGCGTTGCGCAAGAAGCCCATGAGGCTGGCGAAGATGTCCGCCACGTCAGCCTTGGCTGTCCCCATGGCCATGGCAAAGCATAAGATTCAGGCTGAGCCTCGCGTGGCCTGGATGAGGAAGGCCCATGCTCAGATCCTTCAGGCCGTTGAGGAGCATGGTGCAAACACCTTTTCCGGAATGGGCCAGTCTTTCTTGGCCCTTGCGACGGAGTCGATGCGGCTTATCGACCGGGCGATGAACAAGGACGTCGAGGACGCCATCGACAGGGTCAAGAAGGACTTCCAGCTCCTAGGCTCGAAGCTTACGGAGGATGACGTCGTAAGGCTGTGGAGGGAGACCATCGTGTCGGAGGTCCATGTCACATAAAAAGGATATGACAGCTGCTCAAGAATGGATACAGAGTCGAATATCTGTTGTGGAGTCCCATTATTCGACGTTTGACTGCTTGATGGAGAACGGTTATTCTGAACACGTTGCAGACGAGTCGACTGCGACCCAGATTCCATGTCCGGATCCTGAGCATGGGCCGGACAACAGGCCATCCGCCCGCTATTATCCTCGCTCTGGAGGTCGTCCATCTCACATTTATTGTTTTAAATGCAAGTTTAACGCAAGTGTTGTCAACCTTTACGCCAAGTTCAAGGGCCGAAGGTTTATGGACGCGCTCACCGATCTCGAGCGAAGGTTCAAGATCCGAGTCGCGAGGAAGCCGGACGCTCCGGAGTTCACGGACCCTGTCGACCGTGACTCTAAGTATGTGTCTGAGAGATGGGGGGACGTCCCGTACGTGCTCGGGGTCCTCGAGTCCAAGCTTAAGCGCCTCCGCGACAAGGCTTCGCTGGCCGACTACGTGAAGTTTTGCCGGGTCCTCGACCACGTATCCTTTGACTATGACGTCCTTGAGAGGTCCACTCCAGAGATGGTCAGCGTTCTGGCACAGCTCCGGTCCCGCATGCACGATGCCTCGGTCGTAACCGACGACATGTTCACGGACCCTGTCGACCCATGATGGCGCCTATGGACTACGTCCTGGTCCTTGGAACGGGGGAGAGGATCGAGATCGTCGAGTATGACTATGAGCGCTTCCCTGGCGTTCTGACCCTCCCAGAGGATATAGTTCGAGGGTGCGCGGTCATGTCGCGGGAGGACGTTGAGAGCGCTAAGAGAGGATGGGATCAGGGCCTTCGGAAGGCCCTCCGGGACCCTGTGTCCGGGCTCATGAACGTTCAAAGCCCAACGTGCTCACACTCTCATGACTGTGTTATGTTCAGGGACTCCACCTGCACGGCCTGGAACGTTTCCTTGAAAAAACCCATTCCGGTATGTTATGAGCGGATTCTGGGCGGGGTTCTACAGGAGCTGGCCACGTCGGTGGTCCTCTCCTGGGCGGCCAGGAAGAGGGTTATCTTGGTCGTCCCGAAGTCTCTTCCATGAGCTCCTTCAAGAGCCTCTCGGCCCGGGGGCTCACGCTGACGGGGGAGACGTTGAACGTTACGACCATGTCCCCGTCGGGTCCGTTTGGGTTCTTCCAGGCGCCCTTGACCGTGCTCTGGCCCCCTCCTCTTGGGACGTGGACCTCGACTGTCGACCCGTCCGGCATCCTTATCTCTACCATTCCGCCGCGTACGAGAGTCCCGAGGTCCACGCTCATAAGCGTGTGAAGCTCCGTTCCGCGAACCTTCCATCCATCAGCGTCCACCACCTCCAAGGTCATCATAAGGTCGCCCGGCGGGCTCCCTGGCCTTCCCATTCCCTTTAGCTTCATGGCCGCCCCGGGCCTCACTCCTCTCGGGACTGTGACGGAGACTTCCCTCCACACCTCCTTTTGGCCGGAGCCGTCGCACTTTCTGCACTCTTTACCGGGCTTCCATCCCCTCCCCATGCATGAAGCGCACTTTGCAACGCCTGGTCCGAGCTTTCCCAGGTTTATCGTGGTGCCCAGTCCGCCACACGACTGGCACGCGTAACGCGTGGTGCTCTCTTTGCCGCATGAGTCACACGGAATGGATCCCTGGAACCGGACGGCCTTCTTCAACCCTGACAAAGACTCGACAACCGTTATCCTCACCGTCGTCTCCACGTCCCGACCGGGACTGGGGGCAGGCCTTTCGGTTCTGACCTTCGGGCCTCCTCCGAACGGGTTTGGGAAGAAGTCTTTGAAGTTGAACACAGAGTCGACATCAAAGGGGCTCCCCGTCCTCTTCCCGCCAGCCGGTGGCGGCCATGCCGCGGGCCCCGGCCTGTCATATTCGGCCTTCTTCTCAGGGTCTGAGAGGCAGTTCCAGGCCGTGTTCACCTCCTTGAACCGTTCTTCGGCCTTGGCATCCCCGGGATTCCGGTCGGGGTGGTGTCGGAGGGCCTCCCTCTTGTAGGCTTTCTTGATGTCCTCGTCAGAGGCGCTCTTTGGGACGCCAAGGACCTCGTAGTGGTCTTTCTTCACTGTCCACCCTATCGGTGTAAGGTCTATCGATGTTTCTTCAGCAGCTCGACGACAGGATGAACGTCCAACGAGACTGGATGAAGGACTACAAGTTCCACCTAGTGGACTCTATGGGAAAGCTTTCCAAGCTGGTAGACCATTGTGTACAGAGGAGGTTATGTGCTGTCGACCTTGAGACGACCGGGGTCGACAATCGCGTCTATGAGGACGCATACTTCGGGGACGGCGTTCGCACCCGGCACGGTATTAGGACCGTGGACAGGATAGCCGGCGTCTGCATCTCTCACGATGGCCATAACGGGTATTACGTTCCGGTAGGTCATATACCAGAAGACTCTGGGAATCTTCCATGGGACGAGGCGTGGGAGGAGATAACGCGCCTGATAGGGTCATGCCGGATCATATTTCATAATTCTAAGTTTGACTGCGAGTTTCTTTACCCGGTTACGGGCAAGGACTACTGGAAGCTCGCCGAGTATGAGGATACGTACTTCATGTCCAAGGTCGTCTCTCCGCTTAAGCAGCATCCGAGCGGACTGAAGCCCTTGAGCAAGATTCACTACGGGGTGGAGCTAGTTGAGATAGACGAGCTTTTCACCAATGAGCGGCTCGCCCAGATGAAGAGGGACAAGCAAGGATACAACTTCGCCGTCCTTCATCCGAGGGAGGGGTACGAATATGGGTGTCAGGACGGAATATTCACCTATAAGCTCCATGAAACCCTCCGGTCCAAGCTCTCCGAGTCGGACCTGAAGATATACGATCTGGAGAAGTCGTTCTGCAACGTCCTTCGAGAGCTTGAACGGAACAGGGTCCACATTGACGTTTCCCGCGTCGAGCATCTGAGGAAAGAGTGTAGCTCTGAGATGGTCATCGTCGGCGATGCCATAAAGGACGTCATCGAGGCGAACACGGGGAGGACCGGCCGGTGGCGAACGTTGAACGTTGGGGCTGTCAAGCAGCTGTCGGAGGCCTTCATAACCGACCCGGAGGGGTTGCGGCTTAAGCCTACTCCTGAGATGATGGCGGAAGGGGGCGGTGCTGACGAGGGGGCGGACTCCGACGACGAGGACGAGGAGGGTGACGAGGAGAAGCAGTATAGCCTGAAGGATGAGGCGTTGAAGTCCCTGCACCGTGTTTACGGACCTAAGCTCTCCATCCAGAGGGAGGGTTCGGACAAGAAGGAGAGCATTTTCGAGCTCACCCTCGAGTGGCGCCATTATCAGAAGATGCTCGGGTCCTACCTGAACCCCCTGTCTCAGGCCGTCGACAAAAACGGGGATGTTCGTCCGAACTTTAGCCAGATAGGGACGGACACGACACGACTCTCCGCCAAGGCTGGGAAGATTGTCGACGGGTACTCGGGAATCAACTTCCAGGGAATCCCTAGGGACTCGGATGAGGACAAGCCGGATCTCTTTAAGCAGCTTCGGACGTGCGTTATACCGCGTCCTGGCTGGATGCTTGTCAAGCTTGACTACGCCGGGGAGGAGCTTCGGGTCGTGACCAACCTTTCAGGGGATCCCATATGGACGCGGTCCTTCCTGAAGGAGGATGGGGACGTCCACAGTATAACCGCCAGGACCTTGTTCGGAGTGAAGGAGGTCAACAAGGACCAACGGAACAGGGGAAAGCGTTGCAACTTTGCCTTCATATACGGTGGAGGGGCAGGGGCCATTCAGAGGAACATCGGCTGCGGCATTGAGGACGCGTCCCGCCACATGGAGAATCTTCGGAACGACGTCCCTATCCTCATGGGGTACGTCGAGCACCAGAAGGCGTACGCGAGGAAGCACAAGTGCATCTTCACGGCCTTTGGCCGCAAGATCCCCATCCCGACGATAGAGTCTCAGATTCGCGGCATAAGGGCCAAGGCTGAGCGGTGCGCGATAAACTACACCATCCAGGCCACTTCCGCCGACGTTTTGAAGTTTGCCATGTGCTGGGTTGACAAGAACCTTCGGAAGCTTGGGTGGAAGGACCGGTGCCGCTATGTCCTGACGGTCCACGACGAGGTCGTGTATGAGATCAGGCCCGAATACCTCATGGAGATAGTCCGGAAGCTGGACGAGTGGATGACCGAGCCTTGGAGGCTCCCAAAGGCTCATGGGAGGACCTGGGAGGTCCCTTTGCTCACAGAGCCTGGCATCGACTTCAACTGGAAGGCAAGGTACGATTACTTTGCCATGGTGGACGGAGTCCCGGCCAATCCGTCGGACGTATCGTCGGACGGATCCTTTAAGGGCAAGCTTAAGAAGGGCCAATACTTTGCCGACGGGCGCGTTTATCAGGAGGTTCCCGATTTCTTGAAGCCGTGGATCCACAGGCTGAGCCCGACTCCGGAGACGGGTCAGGCTGTGGCTCCCGTGGCCGCTGTCACCTCCATGCCTGACGTTCCTGACGTTCCTGACGTGCCGAAGGAGCCCGCGCGCGTTGAGGTCCAGCCGTCAAGGCACGCTGTGCTCACCGTAGACGATCTTGACGTTGGCCCTCCAGCCTCTCCAAAGCTTCCGAATCCGATCCAGACGGTCCAGCTGGACGAGGTTGGGCTTGGTGAAGACGTCCTTGACGAGGAGGTCAGGGCGAAGACGAGGAAGAATGGTGGCCAGAATGGTGGCCAGCCGAAGGATGTCGTCCGGTGGACGATGAAAGCTCTTTTCAACAAGCGCAACTTGAAGAAGCTGCACGCTGTCTGCATTTTGGCGGAGGGGTCAGAGCCGTTGCGCGTGGTTGACCAGAAGGGAGACGTCATACTGTCCGAGTCAGAGGGAATCCTCGTCGACGGTCCCGCCTTCCACACTCTCACGGCGTTGTTCGGATTGTAGCACCGCCTTTTCATATCCTGCGCACGCGGCCGTCAAGACCGCTATGTTGTGGAGGGTGATTAGCCTCAGGTCCTCGTCGACAAGGCCGTCCAGGAGCGCCCGTTCTCTCACGATTAGATCCTTCAGGGTCTCCACTATATGGTCCGGGCTTATCGTCATCGCCACGGCCACGACGTCTTGCTTGTCCGCCTCTTCCACGCGTTACTGTACGGTCTTCGAATGGGACAACAGGGAATCCTGTCCGGGCTGGAGATAAAGGAGGCCTTCAAGAGAGGGGATATTGAGGTCGATCCCGCGATCGACGAGTCAAGGCTTAATCCCGCTTCATATGACTTGACCCTTGGGAGGAGAGTGTCCGTGTACAGATCCTGCGTTCAGGCTGGCCGGGCCGAGGACTGGGAGTGTGATGGGATGAGGGAGGACGGGACGTGGGGGATCCCGGGGGAAAGGCTCGTCCCTCGATTCTCCCCCGGGGAAAGGATCAACCCTGTGGCCGGGGTGAACTGTCTTGACGTGGCGAAGGAAAATCCGGTTTGCTCTTATGACATGGACGATAGGGGCATCCTCCTCTTGCCTGGGATCGGATACCTTGCCCACACGGAGGAGCGGATCCGGACTGACAGGTATGTTCCAGTCCTGGACGGGAAATCGTCAATAGGCAGGCTGTTCTGCCTATGCCACTTCACGGCAGGGTATGGCGACGCTGGCTTTGACGGGCAGTATACGCTCGAGGTCGGCGTCCTCCATCCGCTTATCGTGTACCCCGGTATGAGGTTCTGCCAAATCCGGTTTCACACGATAGTCGGAGAGGTTGACGTTTACGGGCGTAAGGGGAGCTACAGGGGTGCCTTCGCCACCGGACCCGTCCCCTCCAGAGCGTTTCAGATGTTCCGCAGATAGTCTCCATGGACTCTCACCGGTTCTTCGAGTATGGCCTTGTGGCCGTCGATGGGACGGATCCGGTCCGCAGGCACGCTCTCCTGTCCGTAACGATTCCGAACTGCCTTTTCCAGGCCGTAACGCCGTCGCTCCTTGGAGCAGGCCTTGTCGACGACTTCAAGGTGGCGGATCCCGTGGCAGTGTGGATACCGCAGGTCTCCGACGATCGGCTGTCGGCTGTCGGCAGGCAGATGGATAATGCGTCGGCTCGGATAAACACTATAGTCAGGAACCAGACGGAGGTGATCCTCCGTACGTTCCAGCAAGCCGGCATGCTGTTGATAAACCCGGCGGACCTTATCCCCATGCTCCCTCTCGGAGTCTATGTCTCCTTTAGGTTCAGGTGCTGCGTGGACGACATTCCGAAGGTCCTCGAGGGCGTCCAAAACACGCCCGTCTCTGGCGTTCACGAGTTCCAGTGGGCCCTCGCCGAGGCCCTCGCCTCGGTCCTCACTGAGTCAAAAGCTTGGGGGCCGTGACGAGGGCCGTCACCTCATACCAGCTCGACCTGGAGTCCGCCATCTTCCTTAGGCCCACAAGGCTACAGGATCCATATCCGGCCTTGACGATTTGGGCCGCCAGAGAGTGTCCAAAGGAAGCCGCCCGGTGGAAGCGAGGGTTTGGCGCCTGAAGCACGCCGTCCACCTGCTCTGCCCCAACCTTCAGCGTCACCTCGACAGCCCCGTTTCCGGCGGCATGGATCCCGAGCGTTTCCAAGGCCTCCTTGGCGGTCCTCAGGATGGACTTTGGGTCTTTCAGGTGCTCATGCGTCCCTGGATCTTTGGACTCGGCTATGGCCGACAGCGCTCTATATTGTTCTTGCTTTGCGAGCCCTAGTGCGGACGCCATCCCCGGGTTCAATATCGGCCGGGCCTTCCTCAGCGTCCCGCCCTCGTCCACGTAGTCGGGAGGGGTGTAGATGGTCCTGTCGTCCACAGGCGCTATGGGCTTCCCCGTGCTGACATCGATCACATAACTGGCGTGACCCAGCGTGCTCATGTGGTCGAGCTCGTCGAGGAGGTAGTCGACCGCCCGCTCCAGCATTTCCTTTCCACCGTCGAACGCCATCGTCGCCGTGAAGTGTAGGACCCCTTGTCGCCTCTCCTCCTTCGTGGACGCCGTGAAGCATTCTATGATAGCTGGGTCCCTCTGGAAAAGCTCTCGTAGGGCCAGGAGGCGTCGACGGAAAGCGTCGTCGGCTGCCTGGACCGTCAGGTCATCCTGCCCCTGATCGTTCGTCTGATCCGAACACGTACGTTCCACCAACTTCCACCTTCCTCTCCTCCTCGCACGGGAGAACCGTCCCCTGTTCAAACGGGGTGTTTAGTGGGCTTGAGGATGTCAGACCACGCCCTCCAGGAGCTGTCGGGCTGGCCGGGCTGGGCGCGACGGTTTGTGCCTCGGCCGGTTGCGTCAGCCCTGGTATCCAGAGCTCCGATTGCGGTTCGGCCTTTTGACTTGGTGCGTCAACCTTCTCGGCACGGATCTCATAGGTGCCTTGCCCCCCGGCCGGAAGGAACCTTTTGGCCCTTATCCTGTCATATTCGGGATCGTCGTTGTCGGCCCGGGGAACCCGTTCGAAAAGCCTTTCCTTCCACGTCCTCGCCCTGACGGCGATCAGAGAGGAGTTCATCCCTGCCCTCTCACATCCTCTCTGCTGGCACCTGACGCAGTATGCCTTGTTGAACTCGTCCAGTGGGACCATCCCCTTCACGAGGGCCGGGTCGTTCATACACTCTTTGAGGAAGTCCACGTTGGACAATACAAATCATTGCAGGCTCACCACTCCCGTGCTAGAATATGGATATTCCTGAAAAAGGATAGGAGGGTAGGCGCGATGGAGAGCGTTGGACAGCCGATCAAGACCATTCGTGTTCCAGGAAGGCCACTTAAAAAGAAGGCGTCCCCGAAGCTCCCATGGCCCCGGCTCTCCGACGATGCCAAGGTTCCCCTTGGCATTGACGTTGTGGCCAAGAGGCAGGACATCAAGAGGATAGTGCACAAGTTCTTCCGGGTGGACGGGTACCCGATGGAAGAGCTAATGCAAGAGGTCTACGTCGCGATAATCCACAAGAACTACACGCGATCAGCCCACAACCCATCCAAGAGCTCTTTCGGCCATTACGTCTATATGGTTGCAAACAACGTTTGCGTCAACTTAGTCCATAAAAAGCGACGGTATGATCGGGAGCGTGATCTCTCCTCCGGGTCTGATGACGACAGGGCTGTTTTGGATACCGTGGAGGACACCTCAGCCGTCGTCGAGGATAGCGCCTTCCTGGACCGTATGGACCAGATAGAGGCCGCGTGCCGGATGGGTGGCCGTTGGGATCACGCCCGTTATATCCGGGCCGTAAGGTCCGGGGCTAGCGCGGACGTTGTCAGGGACGCTCTGTCATTTGGAAGCCGTAAGGTTTCAGCCAAGGATGTGAGGGCTTGGAGGAATGACCTTCACACGGCTGTCGTGATCGAGGGTGTCTTTCTGCATCCATGACTCCAGCTGAAAGTCAAAAGGCCCTCCGTGATAGGCGTAGGCAAAGCGGGCTTTGCATCCTGTGTGGACTGGCGTCAAGACCTTGTTTAACCACATGTGAGGGGTGTCATAGAAAGCGTTCTAAAGCTACTGCTAGGTGGCGGGAATCGCATAGATTGGGTTTTAATCAATCTCGGGCCATCGTGTATGCTGGACGCAAAGCTGATAGACTGTGCGTAAGATGTGGTCAGCATGTTAAGCTCGGGACAATTTGTGATGGATGTAAACCTGAACGTTTAGCGGCGCAAAAGCGTTCGTACGTCAAACACATTGCGTCAGGTCTTTGCGTCAGGTGTGGTAAACCTGCCGAGAAGGTGATTTGCACTTCATGTTCGGCGACGGCAAAAGAGTATAATTCTTCTCCCAAAATTCAAGAGAGAAGCGTGTCATGGAGAGCTTCAAGATGGCGAGAGTGGCTTTTTGCTACATTAAAAGCACGGGCCGCCAACAGAGGAATCATGATGGATCCAGCTCTGACCCCGGAGGATATACCGGATCCAGCAGGCAGGGTCTGTCCTGTTTTTAAAACCCCCTTTGTCATGGGATCGCGTAAGAAATGCGATGAATCCGCTACAGTCGACCGGATAGACTCGAGTCGGGGATATGTCCCTGGGAACCTTCAGCTCTTGAGCTCGCTGGCAAACTCTATTAAGAATAATGCCACCTCTGAATTGGTTCGGTCCGTCGGAAGAGCAGTAGTCCTCATGGAGTCAGGTGTCAACCTTCAGTTCGCCACGGAGACTGACAAGGCTGTCGTCCAGTCCATGGTCAAGAGGAAAAAGGTTCATGCTGCGAAGCTCAGACGCGGGTTCTCTTTGACGTGGATGGACATTATCGTTCCATCCATATGTCCATGTCTTGGCGTACCCTTGACCCATGGCTCAACAGACTGGAGGTTCAGACCCTCAATCGATCGTCTGGACAACAATCTCGACTATACTCCCGGGAACGTGTGGGTGATAAGCGCTTGGGCGAACGCTATTAAGTCCAACGCGACCGGCTCTCAAATCCTTCGAGTTGCCGATTGGATGGACGAACGCGTTTAGCTCATATTATTGGACGCGGGGGAGGATGCAGTCTCCTGGGAGGGTTCTGATCCTCTCCTGGAGCTTTTCACACTCCTCGCTGTCATCCTCGTACACCCTGGCCAGCATGATCGCCTCCTGGCGGATGATGGCGACAAGGTCGTCCTCCTCAAGAGGGTCTCCCATCTCGAGGAGCTTGACCCGGAGCCTGGACATGGCCATCTCGAGGAGGAGATCCTCCGTCTCAAGGACGGCCTTCCCTGTCTGTCCCATTCCGAGCAGAATCTGCCGTCGGACGAACCTTGTCGCGTACGTTCTTAGGAGACCATGCATGCTCAAGGATACAGGGTGTCCGCCCTGACCTTCAGCTGACGGAGGCGGCGACGGAGTCTCTTGCGACCTTCTCGACGAACTTGTCGGCCTCCGAGTCGGACTTGTCGGCGTTGCCGAAGCGGGCGGCGGCCCCATCGCCGGTCTTGCTGAACCTCTTCACGTTCTTGAGCTGATTGTAGAGGGACTGTCGGCTCCAGACCTTGAACCCCTTGGCCGTCGCCAGCTGTTGGCAGCCGTGGTAGACCTCGGCTGCGGTCAGGGCCTTTCCGGCCTTCTCGAGGATGCTGTGGATCACCCCGTCCAGGTCTGGGCGGTTGACGTTGAGGTCCTCGGAGGCAGCCTCCTTCGCGGGGGACTTGGCCTTCGCGGGGGACTTGGCCTTCGCGGGGGACTTGGCCTTCGCGGGGGTAGCCTTCTTCGCAGGCTTTGGGGTAGCCTTCTTCGCCTCCGCCTTCGTGGGCTTTGGGGTATCCTTCTTCGCGTCCGAGGTAGAGGGAGGGGCCAGGGCCGCGTTGGAGATCCCGGCGACGATTCCCCGGATCTCCGCCGCGTCCTTCACGACCTGGGCTAGCTTCTTGTCCGCCTGCCCGCGCAGCTTCACCGCCGCGGCCACGTTGTTGTCGATACCGCGCAGAATGCGCTGTGCCTTCGCGCTGTCGTTTCGGATCTCCGTCTTCGTCTTCGTCTTCGCCATCTTTCTATCCTCCGGGCGTCAGCCCACTGTTCTTTTGGACCTCGAAGCCTTACGTGCAAGTGATTCGGACACGATACGCCTTACGTCGGCGTCGGTCACGACGCCCAACCTCCTGCATATCCTCTCCCGGCCGTCCTCATGGTTCATGAGGACGGCCTTGAGCCTGGGGTCCTCCGCCTCGTCGGCCGCGACCACCAGCTGAGTCCAAAGACCTTTGAAGTCTGCCTTCGGGGTCATGTGTGACTTTACAGTCGGACTTTACTGAATGTGGTACCGTAATTTACGGAGGCCAAGTTGGGATACGACGAGTTCTTGGACAAGCTGAACCGTATATCCGCAGAGTTCCGTCATGCGAACGGCCGGGAGGTCCAGACGGTGGAAGAGCTCCGGTCCTTCCTCGACCGCCGGCTCCAGAAGCCGAAGAAGAAGGGGCTCCGAAGCTTGAAGGGGCTGCTGCTGTGATGGATCTTGACGCCGCATGGAAGGTGCTCGGCAGGGACTTGGAGGAGATACTGTCCGTGGCCAGGGCGATCCCGCGCAAGGACAGACTCCGTTATCTGGAGGACTGCCTTGAGGGGGCGCGAAGGTCCGCGAAAACCCTTATGGTCCATCATCACCCGGACCGTGGCGGTGACGCGAAGCTGTTCAAGGAGGTGAACGAAGCCCTCGCCATCATAGAATCTCACACCACCTCCGCCCGGACGGAGTCCGCTGGAAGGACGCCCTCCGAGACGAAGCGTTCAGTTTTCATTAAGCTAGATGACGGCGAGGGCCAGGGTCAAGACTCATGAGGATTATCTCGTGCGCTCAGATGAGCCCTAGGCTGGCGTCGTGCCGGGCGGACGTTATGGACAACGTCCGTCGGATGGAGCCGTTAGTGTCCGAGGCTGCCTCTGTCGGGACTCAGCTTCTTGTCTTCCCCGAGCTCGCGTTCACTGGATACTCCCTCTTTGGGCAGGAGGAGGCGATGGCCGTGGCGGAGCCGTTTGACGGGCCCACGTTCAAGGCGATGGGGAGGGTGGCCGGACAGCTTCAGTCCTATGTGGCCTGGGGTTACGTCGAGCTGGACGGCGAAAGCCTGTTCAACTCATGCTCCCTCATAGGCCCAGACGGATCCCTCCTGTCAAGCTACCGGAAGGTGAACCTGTACTCCTGCGACTACACGTGGGCCAAGCCGGGCCTAGAGCCGGCTCCCGTGGCACAGACAGAGCTCGGGGCGATGTCTGTGATAGTGTGCAGGGACATCCGGAACAAGGTGCCGGACAACATCCCCCGGACGGCCAAGGAGAGGCCCCTGATGAAGTCCAAGGTGGACATCGTGGCGGGGGTCGTGAACTGGGGCGCTGGCGGAGGATATCCGCCCGTCACCTTCATGGACTTCGTCGCGGACGTCCAGTGCACGCTCGCAGTCGCCGACCGACACGGGGTGGAGAAGAGACTGGACGGGTTCTCAAGCAACTTCGGGACGGGGAAGACCGCCATCATAACCCCTGACTGGAAAGTTCACATGGGCGGGATGGTGCACGGGGGAGACTGTCTCGTGACGCACGGCCTGGAAGGATGAGCGCATGCCCGTTGACCCCTACAGCACTGGTCTCCCTCCCTGTGACCCCGAGGACGACTGTGGATGCTCAGGGGACGCCATCGTGGAGATGTCGGACGACGTTAACCCTTTCAAGAACAAATGTTCCATGTGCACGGGGGACACTAAGGACAACGTGTGGTTCCAGCTTCGCGCCCCGGGTTTCGCGGGCCGGTGCATCCTCGACGAGTTGACGTATGACCAGGTCTATGACGTCCTCCGGCGGAACCCCCAGGCCGCCAAGGACCTCATGCGGATCACCACGAACCCGAAGCTCCTGTCGCTCGCCCGTGAGGTGAAGCTCATAAAGACAGACCAGCAGGACGATGAGGAGGCCGCGAGGAGGCTTCAGGCCAACACCCTCCCGTACTACACCTTACATAAAGGTAACACTGACGGGACCGTTCGTTAGCACCTTTGTGAAGATTGTCTGACGTGAAAGCACTAGTCTGGACGGTCTACTGTCACACGCACATTGAGTCTGGTCGCCGATATATTGGGGTGACCAGGAAGACCATGTTGGAACGATGGAATCAGCATGTTTACGATGCCGGCTGTAAACAAGGGAGAGGATGTCGGCATTTTTGGGGCGCTATCCGAAAGTATGGGAAAGAGGCCTTCATCCATGAAGTGGTCCGGACCTTTGATAACCTGTCCGAGGCCAGCATAGCTGAGAAGGCTCTGATCCGTAGGTGGAAGCTTAGGGACTCCAGGCTCGGGTTCAACCTGGCGAGGGGAGGCCAGCACGTTTCTAGTTCTATTCGTAAAAGCCCATGGGACCGTCCAGAATATCGGGCGAAATGCGTAGCGGCAGCAAAAAAGAGGTGGGAGCGTCCAGCATTTCGTGCAGCGTGCACCGCCGCAGCCAGAGCGAAATGGTTAGAGCCCGGATATAGGGAGAAAATTTCCGCCATATTCAAAGGAATCCCTCTCAGTTTGGAACATAGGATGAAAATCTCAGCCGCCAACAGAGGGAAGTCTATTAAATTGGAGACTCGGGAAAAAATTTCTCTTTCGCAGAAAGGGAAGAGAAAAAACCCGGATTCTATTGCAAAATCAGCAGCCTCGCGCAAAGGCACTAAGCTCACCGATGAACATAAAGCAAAAATTGGCGCAGCCAAGAAGGGTAAAAAACTAAGTCCGAATCATGTAAAGAAAATAATCGAGAGAAACAAGAACAGGCCGAAGAAAACCCATTGTAAATGGAACCATTCACTACACGATGCGTACATTGTTAAGGGAAAAAGATACTGTCGGCCGTGTCAGCTGAGACGGTCATCCACATACCGTTCAAAAGCTTAGTCTTCTTGTTCTTCATTCAGTTATGGACTTCAATCTGATAGCTGCCGCCATCGTTGGTGAGAATACCGTAGCTAAGTCTAATCCTTCTGTCGCAAAGGCCATCGTTGACCTCATAAAATCATCCATCTCTCCACTTCTTAATGACTTTGGTCCGGATTTCGGACATGATGCCCTATCCTCCGGCCTTCGTGGAATGTCAAGCGGTGAGATATCTTTCCCTGTGCGCCCGTCGGTCTTCGACAAGGAGAACTTGAACGGGAGTCTGCTTGTGAAGGTCTCGCTAGACCCTCCGGTGGAGGGGTCTGGATCTAGCATCGCAAACCTTCTGACCGTCGCAAACTTCAAAGTCTGCTACTATTTTAAAACTCCTAAACTTGGTGAGGGGCACGGCAAGTGTATGTGGGACGTTCCGGCTGGCGAGGTGATGGTGTCCTTCGACGCCTCCGGGAACCCGGAGATCGAGGACACGGGAGATCTTGCCACGCTCGTGGAGGCTATGGAGCAGCTTGCTGAGAGGGTCGTCGAGTCTCCCCCGGAGGGCGCCAGGTCGTTCACAAGGGACCCTGTGAAGCGTCGCGAGACTCGCGAGATGAACGAGCAGGCGAGGCAGTTCAAGGAGGAGAAGGCCAGGGAGGAGGAGCAAGCTCGGGTCCTTCAGGAGCAGCGGGACGCCGACTCGGCCACCCACGGGAGCGTCGAGGCGTTCCTTCAGTACATGGACGACCAGGACGACGACGAGTTCGGGCCGGCGGACCTGCAGAAGCTCATGAACACGATGTTCAAGGACCCGGCCTCGAGGGCCGTGTCCCAGGGGCCGATCCGCGACCAGCTCATCGCGGAAGGCCTTGAGTGGAAGCCTGGGAAGAGGATACTCAGCATGGGGATCGACCTAGTGAAGATAGCCGCTCTCGTAGCTTCACCCATCGGACCGATAGTACTTGACATAGACGAAGAAGAGACCCCTCAACCTCCCGGGAGGGCCGGTTTGAACTTTGACATCTCGTTTGAGCCGTTCGACTGGGATCTTTGTTGGGATGCGATCGATGCCGTCAAGAAGGCAAACATTCCAGGCATTCTTTCGATCGGAGGTGTGGAGCCTCATAACGGAGAGCCCGGAGCCATCCAGGTCGAAGTGGATCAAAGTCAAATGGAGGCTCTAGACTCTGCTCACGCCGTCATCAAGGATACCCTCGGGGACTCCGAGACCGTCCAACCCCCAAAGCCGGGGGACGACACGCCCGTTGGACGGGGTTATGAAGAAGAGCATGAGAAAGTCCACGGTCCGTGGCCGAGACACCAGCCTTGAGAGCCTCCATTAGCGCCTGCTGACGGTCTCCACGAGGGCCATCGCCTCCAGCCTTGGAAGAAGGCCCTGCAGGGCCTCAGCGTCCGGCGGGGACAGATGGTTCTTGGAGACGTCCTCGATAATCCGCAGTCCGCCGTCTGGTCCGTCCATCCTGCCGATCAGGTAGCTGTTCCAGGCGTTCTTGTTCTTCCGGCGCCGTCGGCTCTTCACCCACAGCTCCAGCACCACCAGGTTGCGATGTGACACCGGCCCTTGCCGGGACACCAGGAACACACGGTGCCTTCCAACCAGAGACTCGTCCAGCACCTTCCCGATCTTCGGCCTGTCCACGGCGTGCAATACCACGGAGCTTCAGACATCTTCGTAACGCTATCTTAGGGGCCCGCCATAATACCCGTCGCGCGCCCGCTGGACGACTACCTCAACCTTCTCGTTCACGAGCCTTGTCAGGTTGATGTCGAGCACGTATGCGAGGACGTGGGAGTAGATGATGACGTCAGGAAGCTCCGACTCCACCGCCGCGAGAACCCTGACCTGGTCCTCACCGTTCCTGCGGGCCTTCACGATGGCGTTCGCCATCTCGCCGGCCTCTCCGCAGATTCCGAGCGTGTAGTACATGGCCGGATCGTTCCCGTAGGCCTCCCTCTCCCCCATATGCTTTGCTTCGCATAAGGCTATGTGGGAGCGGACTATCGAGGCTGACAGGTCCTCCTCGGCGGCTTCTAGGGCGGACTGGAGCTCTCTGATCCTCTTCTCCAGGCCGTCGCGGTCCGCCGGAGTCCCGGGCTCCCACGGTCCGAGGAGCTCCCGGGCCCTCTCGAGCTCGTCGATGCGTGCCCGTATCTCGCTCTTCGTCTCCGCGCTTCCGTTCATGCCGTCATCCTCGAGCTGAAGGTGTTCGCCATCTCATGATAGAGGCTCGAGAGAGGGTTGAGGTGCGGAAGGGCCCCAGGATTTATGGACTCTTCCCGCAAGGCCTCCCCCATAGCCTTAAGGTCCGCGATCATCCGCTGGAAGAAGGGCTCTATCTCCGCGTTGCCGCGCAGCCTCTCCCTCCACATGTATTCATAGAGGGACATGAAGTCCGCGGCCTTCACCACGTCGTCCACATACGATGCCTCAGGCGGAGTGAGCCCGTGACCTTCCCTCATGAGGCTTGTGATCTCTGGCGGAAAGCTGCTAACCATCAGGTTTTCGGCCTTCTTGACCGCCGCCTTTAGATCCGGAGTGGAGTACTTGAACGTTCGCACGAGGTCTCCACATTTTGCCTCTGCGACGTCATGGGTGACCGCTGCCAGAAGGACCGGCGCGTCAAGGACCCTGTCCCCCTCGAGATGTCTGTGTATCATTATCGCGTACAGGGACACCCAGAACGAGTGAGCGCTCACCGTCTCCGGGAACACGACCGGAATGCTGCTGAACCGGACGACGTGATCCAGGCGCCTTACGTCCCCCGAGGCTGCCTCAAGAAGCGGACGCCAGCTTTTTTCTACCATCTGGCGATGTTACACTGCCCACCGTCTGAGGCGTCAGATCATACGCCTTCGGCCTAAAGCCGTCGCGGGCGAGCCTGACCAGCGCCTCCCCGGCCTCCGTCTCCGTCATCCAAGCATGGCCTATGACGGGGTCCCCCTCGTCGTCCACGTACTCTATGGCGTAGAACCTCTTCACCTCCCTAGAGCACACATAAGGGTTTGATGGTCGGGGAAAGGCGATGAACCCGTCTCAGCTCGCCCTTCGCCTGAGGAAGATTGCCGGAATGGTGGACAGGTCCGAGGCCCCAAGCGTTGCGGCCGTGGCGGCCGAGCTGGCCTCCGTGGCGGCCGAGCTGGAGGACACGCCACCAGGCCGAGAAGTCCAGGCGGCGAAGCTCAAGAAGTTCATGGGGGACGACTTCGCCGAAGCCCTTGGCGGACTGGACGGCCTCATCAACTCCATGGACAAGGTCTCCAGGACCCTCAACCCTCAGGACGAGGCCAAGGCCACGATTGAGGACGGGCTGACCGCCATACACAAGCTTCGGAACGCCCTGGCAAAGGCGATCCAGGAGCTCGAGCCCGTGAACGTCTAGCCCTTTGGCCTCGTGCGGGCCCACGCCTCGTGCATGGGCTCTCCCGGGAGCCTTACCCCCTCCAGGGTCTTGGTAAGCCGCACAGCGTCAACGTTCACAAGCTCTGCGCACGCCAGAAGCCCGTCCAGGCGCGACTTCGGGTCTACGGCGCCTTCAAGGGCTGTTACGCCATTCTGGGCCGTCAAGACCCTCCATGATGCCTCCGAGGCCAACGGGAAGGCCACAGCTGTCCCGTCATGGAGCACCCCCGGCCATTCCCCAGGGAGAAGCTCCATCTCACACTGGACGATTTTGTCGTCCGAGTCCGGGTCCACGGGCATACCGTGCTTTGAGATTCTCTCCCCGCCTACCTCCACCCACTTGGCCACATAGGGCGCTGGCGTCTCTGGTCCAAACCCGGATATTTTCACTGGACGCCCATAAGGACGTACACTCCAACCGCGGCCACAGCTCCGACCGCGATGGCCGACAACACGAAGGCGGCCGGACGGAGCCTCATTGAAGGCTCCTCGGGAGGCTCATAGGCGAGGGGGCCGTTCCTGGCGGCGCCGTCATTCCTGGAGGAAGGCCGAAAAATAGGATGAACAGTCTTCTCCTGTGGTCCGTGGTGAGTGTGGAGTATACGCTTGCCGCGTACACTGGGTCTGTCCGACACAGGTGCGCCCTCTCCGCCCAGCCCCTGCTCCTTTTCGTAAGACACCATTCGCAAACTCCGGCGTCCAGGGCACGCATCCTGGTGCAACCCATGCATTTCCCTATGTACGCCACATTGCCCATGCTTGCACCTACATGGAAAACCCGTTGATTTACGCGGTCTCATGTCCACCGTGGACTTCTCCCTCACCGTATCGGCTCCAGGCTCACGTCCTCAGGGCCGGCCTTGGCGTCCTCATAGCCTTTCTGAGCCTCAAGGTCCTCGTGACAGTGCCAGACCCCATCCACCATCTTCACGGGACCTTTCCCCAGCCTTGCGCCGCGCTCTGGATGTATTCCTATCCAACTCCTTGTCCTTGAAAACATCAAGGCCTCCATGTCCTTGAAGTCGGCGGCTTGCATCTTCCTTCCGGGAGACACTTCGGAGATGGTCAACATCACGAGGAATCCTTCCCCCAAGGCGCTCCAGTCGACGTCCTCAAGCGGTCTCACCATCACACCCTACACTTCTGATGAAGCCTTCATGACGATGGCTAGGGCCCCCCACCTTGTGAGGATAGCGTCCAGAATCGCGGCGAACGTCCCCGCGAAGGAGGGGCAGTTCGCCGCAACCGACGGCCAGGTGGTGGCACACCTTCAGAAGTTCCTAACAGCCAAGTACGCCATAGACGCAGCGTACAGGTCGTTCGGGGACCGCGTCAGGGGACCATGGAGGGACGCAATCGTCGACCACTGGCACAAGCACGCGGAGGAGGAGAGAAGCCAGGCCTATGACCTCGCGATGAAGATCATGGGCCTGGGGGCGGACCCGGCCCAGACCTCCATCGTCGTCCCGGCTTGCGAGCCCACCCTGTCCGCCTTCTGCAGGACGCTCATGGAGATGGAACTGAAGGCCATCGAGAACGGACGCCGCCTGATGGCGCTGTCCGGCTCGAACACGTCCATGAAGGTCCTGGGTGAGAACCTCGTCTTGATGGACACCCAACACCTCGACGATCTCAGAAGATCTCTCCCCACGGAAGAAAGTTGAACCCAATGCGTAGGCTCCTGGCCATAGTTCTTACGGCCCTATCCATCTTCATGACGGCCGCCCCGGCCCTTGCCATTCAGACGGCCAGGTGCGACGGGCCGGCGGAGATTTGCGCTCAAATCATGGAGCTAAGGGCCAAGCTAGACGCCCAGAAGTCCCTGGACGACAAGGAGAAGACCGAGGCAGAGAGGGCGGTCGCGGAGAAGGACAAGGCCAGGACCGCCAAGGCCATGGCCGCCGCCGCGACCATGGCCGTCATCCTGAAGCTGTTCCTGTCCTCCTTGAGGACATGGCGCGGATACTTCAAGAGCGACAGAGGGAAAGGCCTGATAAAGCTCATCACCGTGGTCGTCGGGTTCGCGGCCTTTCTCCTTACCAACTATGGAATGGGGCTGGACTGGTGGCAGGCTCTGATCGTCGGAGGGGGAGGGCCTGGCGCCATGCTGATCCACGATCTGCAGGACGCCATCCCTCAGCTCCTTGGCAAGAAGCCGCCTAGCGACCCGTCTCCCCCAGAGCTACCCCCGGAGGCGGTCAAGGACGTTCCTGTCGACATTCCGGCGCCCCCCGCAGACCCTCCCGCCTAGCTTTCTGCATGGTGCACGCCCAGAGGGCGTCCACATTCACCACACACTGTGAACTTGCTGGCCTCCCTCTGGAGCTTGTCAGCCTCCAGATCGGCCGCCTTCAGCTCTTTACCCATGTCCCGGATCTGTGCCTCCAACCGGACCTTGGACTCCATGATAGCTTGTGCGTCACGGACGCGGCCTATGTCCATGGAAAGGTCGAGGCCGTTAACCTTTTGCCCGAGCCCGGCCTCAAGCTTTGCGATGGAGGCCTCCAGAGCCTTCATCCGGGACGCTGTCGTCGCCACGCTCCTGGCTTTCTCGACGGCATCGTCCATCCCGTGCGTGACTGGCTGCCTGGCCTTCAGCGCCTTCTCCGCCCTCGAGGTGAACGACTGGACTGACGGGAGCCCGCCCAGCCTTATCAGAGATTTCCACCTTGACAGTTCCGCGTCAGGCATCATCAACGGGGCGGTGGTGGCGGGGCCCCGGATGGCCAGTATGGCGTTCGCCGTCGCCGTAAGGCCCTTCAACATCCCCGTCAGAGCCAGGAAGGCCTCCGCGGCCTCCTGGACCCCCGCAGACCTTATCGGCAGGCTCACCGCGGGGTTTATGGCCCGCACGGCAGCGTCTGCGGACCTAGTCTTCCTCTGCAGCCCCTCCAGGGCGAGAATGTGAGCCTCACACTCTCTAATGCTCTCTAGCTGGGCCTCCATCTCCTCACCGACGCGCTCGAGGTCGTCGGCCTGGGCCGTTCTCGCTAGCTTGTCGTCGATCCTCTGAACCTCCTCACACTTTTCCTTGGCATCATCTGTCGCCTTGCGCTTTCCTCGGGCCGCGAGCACGAGAGCATCCTGGTACACTTTGAGCCTGGAGACCTCGGAGATGAAGTTCGTCACCTGGGGCCCGGACTTGTTGAGCAAGAACATAGGCTCCGTCTGGGCCGCCCACCATGGCTGCATCCATTCGTCCCCGACCCTTATGGAGGAGAAGCCCATGCGCTCTATCTCCGGCAGCTGGTTTTGGCCGGTCTTGTCGTACACCTTCCCGTTTATGGTGTACCGGTTCACCTCCCTCTCCCCTTTCTCCCACTTGAAGCTCCAGTCCCCTCCGTCCATCTCCACGACCACGTACTTGGACCCCTTCCTCACCATCCCGGTCACTGGGCTGTTTAGGAGGGCCCTGGAGAGAGCCCGCATGATGGAGCTCTTGCCGATGTTACTACGTCCCGTCAAAGCCGTGAAGCCTCTAACTTCAAACTCAAGGTCGTCGATGCTTTGAAACGACTTTATCCGTATTCGGATGGGGTTCATCTTTTCCCTGAATTATGATTGTAGCAGAGGACTGCGAAGGCAGTAACATCCTTTAGCTTACGGATGTAAGCATATGTTGACTGACTGCCCGTGAACCCCATCAGTCTTCGATGAGCGTTCCCACCACCATTAACATGGTCTATTGTCAAAACACGTGCGTCCATGACTGAGCATAGCCTACACTTCACAGGTCCCCGGGCCACATTCGTAAGAGCGTCTAACTTCACATTGCGCTCATATTCAGCTCGTTTCCGATTTTTGGACTCTGGTTTAGAAGCCAGATATTTCAAAAAATTACAGTTATAACAGAGAACCTGGAGCCCATCCGGGAACTGATTCCTCTCTATCCATCTATAGAGCTGAGATCCATTGCCTACTTCTTTCCGGTGTGAAGCGCCGTCGTTATTTATGTTGTCTAGCGTTAAAAACGCAAGCGTAGTTTCTCCACATTTTCGACATGAAAAGGCATCATTTGAATAATGTGCTAGAAGCCGCAGCCTTTGTGCGGCATCTCTGGCTCTGCCTTTGGCTCTGCGTTCATCCCGGTGAGCTTTATCATATTCTCTACATCTCTCCCGGAGTCGTGTTGCATTTTCTTTACGATATTCTCTCCCCCATTCTGCATAGTATTCACGCCTGGAAGGATATCGGGCCTTGGATCTAATGTTTATCGTCTCTCGATTCTCGTTCCTATACTTGCGGCCACGATCTATATTGCATAGTCTACATGTATGATAGACTCGACCAGTCTTATGGCGATGTGGTTGTATGTTAACATCTGTAACAGTCCCGTGGACTGAGCATTCCATATGTTCTTACATCCATAAACATCCTGTTACACCGGTAAATAGACCGTCGGCTTAGTGTACACCTGGTGTGGTTCTAAGGGCTAGGAAGTCTGGGAAAAGGAAGAAGCGTAGGGAGCGCATGGACCGCCGTTCGGTCAACGGTCTAGCTAATGGGGTCGAGTTGGGTAAGGTCATCGACGCCGCCGCCTACGCGTCCATGGTGGTGCTTCAAGCGTGGGCCAAGGCGGAGCGCGAGGAAAGAGATCGTCAGGAGGTCTTACTTCCACTCAATATAGTCTCATTTGAGAAAACCCTGAGCATGGCCTGCGGCATTGTGGGAGTCGTGGTCTTCCACTGGTCCACCATAGGGCATCCGTTCGAATTGTTTTCAGCCCTTGTCGGCGTCATGAGCGCCTCATGCTTTGCCATCAGCGGGGCCATCCGGTGGCGGAGGATGAGGAGTCTCGAGCTCATCAAGATTGTGGAGGACGTCCACTCCCGATGAGACGTTCCCAGTCCTAGGCGTCCAACAGGTCTCCGGCCGACAGAGGCTTCTCGTCCGGCTCCTCGCCCATCTCCTCCGGAGACAGGGTCTTCGGATCCTCCCCCTGGTCATAGTCGTCCTCGTCATTGTCCCCAACATGGGTCCGGACAGCCCCCTCCTCGAGCTCTGCGAGCTCCCCGTCCGACATCCCCCTCATATGGTCCATCATGCGCTCATGGCACTGGACGCTGAGCTCCCTAAAGGCCTCGTCGTCCTTTGACAAGGCGAACCGGAACTTCTCAAGGCCAAGGCACTCGAGCGTGCGGCCGGAGGACGTCGTGAACGAATACATCGCCGTCTTTGCCTCATTCGCAGCCTTCTCGGCCGCCTTCCGCTTGTCCTTCGGATCCTCCTCGGGCGCCTCTACCTTCTTCCCCTTCTTCCTCACCTGCACTATATCATACGCGGAGGCAACGTTGATCATCGTCCGGATCTCGTCGATGCCAACCCCGTACCGGAGAGTCACGATCCCCGTGTAGCCCTGCTTGGAGTCCACTTTGTTCTTGATGTTCTTGACCTCAATGTCCGTGGCGATGGGGACCTCCTCCTCCTTTCCAAGGAGGGGGTTGAACCGCTTGGCCTTCGCCACGGACTTCGGCTTGAGCATGATCCTGTTTGAGGCGTAGAATTTGAGGGCGTTGCCCCCAGTCGTGCTCTTCAGCGCCTCCTCCGTGAACCCCATGGCCCCGATCTTGTCCCTGGTCTGGTTCAAGAACATCACGTGGGTCCCCGTCTTTGCGATTACCGACTGGAGCTTAGGGAGCCAGTTCGCCATGAAGCGCGGTATGTCCGCAAGATGCTTTTTTTGCCTCTCGTCGGCCGTATTCCGCTTGAACTCGTCCCTTGTCACGAGGGCCGCTACCGAGTCTATGACGATGAAATCCATCCCCTGGACCGCCGCTATGGCGACGATGGCCTCCACGTCCTCCGCGTACAAGGGGGCCACCCTCATGACCTGGCCCGTCCCGCCTGTGGCGGGGGACCTGAAGTCCACTCCGAGCTTCAGGGCGTAGGCGTCTACGACAGCATGCTCAAGGTCCACGTACAGGCCGGTCCCGGTCCCGTCCTTCAGGGCGCAGGCCTGGGCCATGCCCATGAGCGCTATCGTGGACTTTCCCGACGATTCCCTTCCGTAGACCTCCGAAATCTTCCCCTTGGGCCAGCCGGGGCACACGAACTTCCCGTCTGGAAGCTTGGACCCTCCGATGAGGAGGTTCAACACCGACGATCCGGTGTTGATATACTGCATCTGCAGATCCGCCTTTATGATGGAGTCCGCAAGGTTTGCCCCACGACTCTCTATCGCCTTCATGAACCTGGCCATCTTCGGGTGCCAGGCGGGGGCCGTCTTTGCCATCTGCGTCTCCTCTATTCTGACTCTTCCAGTTCTTCAAGGAAGCGTACAAGCTCTGGCCTGACCTGGCCCTTTTCTGGGAGCTGGACGCTTCCCAAAGGTACCGCGCTGAAGTTAAAGTATCGGCTCCCTTGTCGGAACACGTGTGATATCCTCTTCCTCTTCCGGACCCCCATCCTCTTGACGGTCTTCTCTCGGGTCAGGAACACCTTCCTCTCCGTCTCCGTCAGCTCCTCCGGCCCAATATCCCCCTTCAAGAGCCTGAAGAGACGGGCCGTGAAGAGGGCTATCAAGTACGCGTCTGCCTCATTGTTGTCGACGAGCCGAGTGTCCATGGTGTCCACCTGGACCTTCCGCTGCATGTCCAGCTTCCCCATCGGCCCCTTCCTGGTCCGGGTCTCCCGGGCCAGGAACTTGAGCGTGGCCGGGTCGAAGAGCGCGACGTCCTTGCGGGCCTCGAACACGGGGACGAGCGAGAACATCATCAGGCCGAAGTGGATGGTCTGGAACGGGCCGGCGCTGAAGGCTGGGGACTCTATCCCCACGGCGTCCACGCTGTGCCGTTCGATGACGCTCTTCACCATGGCCTGATGATGTATGTAGCGGGCGACGGGGACGGTCGTCGGCAGGGTCGCCTCATGCCCTGAGGCGACCCTGCGTGGTCGTCCAACCGCCTCATCGTCGTGTACCGCCCAGCCGAAGGCCGTCAGGCTCGGGTCAAGGCCCAGGACTTTCACTGAACCTTCTTCCTTTGCAGGTCGTTACACGTTCTGCACCGACGCCGCGCTTTCCCACGTTGTCTATCAAACCCTTGGATGGCATCATCCATGGAATGACCTTTTCTACACACTGTGGATATCGGCCGTGCCTTGTTGGCCAGAGAGAGTAATACTCGTCAATCGAGCAAACCGCTGTATGACATGTTGGCGCGCGGAGCGGCCTCCGCGGCGCCGCTGGAGAGCGCGGCCGGGCTCTTTCCGAGCTTCTCGAGAAGCTTGGCCTCGGTGATCTCCATGCCGAGGCTGCCCTGGCAGTGCTTCGCCGCCCGTAGTCCCTGGTCGAGGACCCAGGCCCTCGTATCAGGGTCCATGTCCTCCTTGGCCCAGACGCAGCTTGCGCTCTCGTAGAGGTGCTTCTTGAACTTCGGGTCCCCGTCCAGCGTGACCTTGAGGTCCATGGTCGACCGGCCCTCGGCGCGAGCCTCGACAAAGGTCCCCTCGAGGCGCTTGAACTGTTTGGCCGACATCTTGTACATCCAGCAGTACGTGTACTGGCGCTCCTTGAAGAGCTGCGCGTTGACCTGGAGGTGCTCCGCCACCGGATACTGGATGATCGCGGTGACCGCGTGCTGGTCAGCCTCTCCGATCTCGTTACAGCAGCGTCCTGGAGTCACCAGAGTGGAGCCGTTGTACTTGCCGAGACAGCGGATCGTGCCGACTCCGTCCTTGTAGTGGGAGAACCCCATCCAGAACCGAGGGTTGGTGATGTCGAGCCGGTCGATCTCGCGGACCTCCTCGACGGGCTTTCCGAGCCTCTCCGCGATCTTCTTGTCCACCCGCTGGACCAGGTCCAGCTTCTCAGCGTCGGTGAGGGAGGTGGAGATGGTCTTCCCCTGACGCTCCTCCTCCGACATCCCATCCCACCGCTCTCGCGACTTCTGGACGATCACCCCGTCCGAGAGCTTCTTGAACGCGCAGAGGGAGATTCTCGCCTTCTCGCCCGCCCTCGAGAGCTTGAACTGCTCCAGGCCGCTCGGCTTGATGATCTTCCCGTCGTCGAACCCGAACTCGATCACGTCACTGCTTCCGCTCATGGCCTTCTCCTGATGCTCGCCCGTCTGGGCTTGACTCTTGCTGTTCTCTTGGTCGGACGCCGAAACGTCCTTTGAAGAACATTACATTGGAGGCCTACGGGTCGAGGAAATCCTTGTAGGAGGACCCTGTGACCAGTCCGTCAGGCTCGGGAGGAAGGCCTTCAGGGCCGACCATGGTCGACTCTGCTCCCCCATGACCGAACTTGCACACCCCTCCTGAAAGAGTGTAGAACTGTGGCTCTCCACATTTGATGCATAGAGCCCTGTGTCCGTCCGGGCAGACAAGGTGTTTCCCGTGCTCCATCTCCACAGTCTTCCCGCACGATCCGCACGTCCACGGCGGAACCTTCACCGGCTGGCTTGAAATGAAGGCTTCGATCATCTCTGAGTGGACAGAGTCCAGCGGAGGCGGCATGGCCTCCGGCGCCATGCCCGCGATGAGGTCCGTCGGGCTTGGGGCCCTTGGACGGACCGCGGGGGACATGCCGCCTTCGACGATTCCCCTCTGGCCCGCCTGCGGGGGCGAGTAGCCCTCGCCTCCTAGGAACTGCGCCTCTTTGTCGTCCTTTATGAGAATGCGCTGCATCTTCACGTCGTTGGATGTTTGACGGAGCTGATCATACTTGAACTTGACGAGCTTTACGGTCTCCTCCACGTCAAGGAGTTGAACCTTCAGGTCTGCCACGACCATGTGCTCTTCCTGCAGCATGACGGCCGCCAGGGCCTCCCTGTCCTTGACCGAGGGTTGCTGTCGCACCAGCGGGTCGTCCGCCAGCTTTTGGTTCGTCTTAAGCTCAAGGTCGATCTCCCTCTGCCTCAGGTCCAGCTTAATCTTCTTCTCGTGGAGCTTGACAATCTGGAAATAATATTGCACACGATTTTGTAACCGCCGGCACTTGGAGATCGTCTCCTGGAGATATTTTGTCCCGAGGTGCGGTTGTGTTGGATCCGACTCCAGCTCAACATCGTAGAGGGCTATCTCCTCGATTATCTCCTCAAGCTGCTCTCTTGTCAGGCTTGTGCCGACCGCTGCCACGGGATGACGCATGGGCGATGTTACATCGTCACGCGTTAGGGTTGACGGTCGGATTCCTCTATCTTACATTGTGTGTATGAAACAGAAGGACACCGCGGCACGGCTGCGGAAGATTGCGGACGCCCTGTGGGCCATCGCGAAGGACGAGCTTGGGGACGGTAGCGGAGAGTTTGGGCGTGAGGCCAGGACGCTAAAGTCGCTAAGCACGTCAGTTCACGACGTGGCCTCCAGCCTTGGAGGCTAGTTGAGGTCCTTCCGGCTGAACGTCCTGTCCCAGCCGTCCCTATAAGCCCTCGTCGCCTCCCCCGTCCTTGATCGCGTCGTGCGCACCTCCCCGGCCGTGCCGACCACCCTGTATAGGCCTCCCAGCGTCGGGGACGCCAGCACTGCGTCATCGGGCACTCCCTCCAAGCTTGCGGGGACGGGCTTCATGGCCCCGACGATCACGTCATGCTCTGACGTGTGGCGGACGAAGCCCTCCACACCGTCCTCTTGTACGCCCACCGGGACTATGACGTCGGGGGCCGTGCAGCCTTCTTGACACTTCGGACTGTCGTTTTTCACGTTTACCACCTACCATCACGGCCTTAGGACTTCTGACATAACCGCGTCAACAAGCCGAGCCCTCTCCTGCATGCTTCCGGTGGAGATCTGAAAATAGCGCAGACCCCACATCTCGAGCATCATCTTCACCATCCCATCAATCCTGAGCAACTCGTCCCAGTCCGCCCGCTCACGAATCCCGTCCTCTCTCATTATGGACTTGACGGGCCTGACGAAGAATATGACCACCTTTGGGCTCTGGAGGGTCTCCACATAGCCTTTGAGCTCCTCGGACTCGAAAAGCTCCTTCATGACGCGTGAGTGGTTAGCCGCATAGCTGAGGTTGTCGAAGCTCCGGTCCGAGACGAAACTCTCCTTTCCAGCCTCCTCCCTGACCTGCCTCAGGAAGATTTCCTTCTGGAAAGCGTCTACCGTGTCCAGGTTCGACCGAAGGGTCTCCATGGAGAGCTCCCTCTCCGCGAGGACGAGCCTTGCGACCTCCGGCAGCAAGGGAATCCCGTACCTCTCCGACGTGAAGCGGGCCAAAGTCGTTTTTCCAGTGCTGTGACCGCCTATGAAATAAATTCTTCCGTACACTTTTCGTGTAATCTGTTCCATATGGGATCCAAACTTGATCGTCAGACGGTTGAGAACAGGCTGTGCTTAAAGGGTTTGGAGCTATTAGGACAGTACACTAACATGGCTTCTAAGCCCTGTTTCAAATGCATGACAATAACCGATGGGAGCCCAAAGCATCGTGGGATACCCATGGTTGGTTAGCTTGCTTTTGAGGCCTTGGCTGTATGGCCACAAACTGCGTCACCACAGCCTCGCTCACGTGGACCCCTCCGAGCGCCGCACCGAACTCCGGCGTGGCCAACTTCAGCGTCACCTCGTCCGTGAACGCTCAGAGCGTCGGCAAGGTCGACGTCCTCGTGACGGACGCGTCGGGGACGGTCATCCCCATCCCCTTCGGGACGTGCAACTCGCCGAAGACGGTCATCATCAAGAACATGATGTCGACGGACATAGGGGTTCGCCTGAACGGCGCAGGGTCCGACACGTTCAAGCTCGGGGCTGGCGGAATGTTCATGTACTCTGCCCCCACATCCCCGGGCGCCACGCCGCTGTCGGCCATCTCGGTCGTGACAACCGCCCAGCCGGCCCAGGTCGAGTCGGTGGAATATTTCGTCCTCGGGGATTAGTCAAGATGACTTTTTTATCATAGCTAACGGCTATGGTAAAAAATTGTCCGAGTCATGGACCTTTAGGGCCTTCTCAAGTCTATCGTCATGGTCCTGACAGAGTGGACTGTAAAGCCTGCGTTGACGCCAGGAACAAAGCTCGCTATATGGCTAAGGCTGCAGAGATCTCAGCCCAGCGCAAGGAGAAATACCCGGAGCGCAGAGCAAGGATCCTGGAACGGATGGCGAAAAAGTATGCTGATGACCCTAAAAAGGCCATAGAAAGGGTTCGGAGCCATAAGTTGAAGTTGAAAAAAGAGGTCCTACTCCACTATGCTGGAGGGGTTCCTCGATGCGCTCGATGTGAAGAAAAGAATGTTGCTTTCCTATGTATGGACCATGTCAACAATGACGGCCGAGCACATCGACGCCAAGAGAAAGTAAATAAATTCTATGAGTGGGCAAAAAGGAATGGGTATCCACCTTTCTTCCAAGTCCTTTGCCATAATTGTAATACCAGAAAGCAATCTGACCTGCGTGGGCCATCAAAGAATTCAGCTTCATCACGTCATTGGATGAAGGCAAAAATGGAGGCGCTTTCTCATTATTCTAACAGGTCTTTGAAATGTGCTTTGTGCGATGAAACAGACGTTATCGTGTTGACCATAGACCATATCAACGGTGGAGGCATGGAGCATCGGCGGTCAATGGCCAAGGAAGGTTCTTCTCCTTCCCGCATCTACTCATGGCTTCGAAGACATGGTTACCCGAACGGGTTCCGGGTTCTGTGTCAAAATCATAACCTTGGAGAACGCTGTATGGGAGACTAGTGTCCTGGAGCGTAGTCGTCAAAGCTTGCGCTCTTCATGCGTGACTTCAAGGTCCTGAGCGCATTCACCTCCACCTGCCTTATCCTCTCCCTGGACAGACCATAGTCCTCGGCCACCTCCTGAAGGGTCCTCACGTCCCCGTCTATCCCAAACCTTGACCTGATCACCATGGCCTCGAACGATGGAAGCCTTTGCACCATCTGGAGGACCTTCTCCCGGAACGCCTCCATGGCCATCGAGTCCACCGGATCCTCCGTCTCCGACGGAATGTTGTCAAGGAACGTGTACTCGCCTTCCTCGGACACAGGGGCGTCCAAGGAAATGGTCCCGATCCTCGCCATCAGGGCCGTCTCCACGGTCCTCTTCGGGGCCTCGGTCCTCTCCACCATCTCCTCCACCGTCATGTGACGGCCAAACTCGGTCATGTGAACGCTTTCTATGCGCCGCAAGCGCCTAGAAAGGTCCTTTGCATGGGACGGGATTCTCACCTGCGCGTCCTTGTCGGACACGGCCCTCCTTACGCTGTGCCGTATCCACCAGACAGCATAGGTCCCGAATCTACACCCCTTCTCCGGGTCAAACCTGTCTATGGCCTTCAGCAGCCCTAAGCTCCCCTCCTGGATGAGGTCTTCGAGGCCCATATGTTTGCACTCTCGAAGAGAGGTCTTCGCGGTCGCCACCACGAGCCTCAGGTTTCGGGACGCGAACCCGCCCTTCAAGGCCCTTTGCTTGGCGTCCAAGGACGAGATCCTCCTGCGAATTCTGAAGGCTTCGTCCTCGTCACGGCACTTTTGCGTATGGGACACGGAGTCCTGCATCCACTCTCGACCAGAGTCCGAGTATCGAGCGAGCCTTATCGCGGACGGAGGGACCGGACTCCAGTCGGACGGGCTCGGTGGCGGCACACCCTCTTTTTCAAACGCGTCGAGCAGTCCGATCCGGAAAGAGCGGACGGACGCTAGCTCCCCAGCCATCATGGCCTCGACGCTGATCAGGGCCCTGAAGGCCTCCACCTCCTCTTCCTCTGTAGGAACGCTCCTCCTGGATATGTCCATGAGGTATGCCGACAGGGCTGTTCTTCTCTCCTCCACCTTGTGCGCCCTCTATCATGCTTGATCAGGAGTTTACGCTGCCGGACACCGTTTCACGATCCTTCTGTAGGGCCGTCATCCTGGCGATAAACTCTTGGCTTCCGGACCTTAGGACAGCGTCCATGACGGGGTTCCACTCTTCCTCCGTGCCCCTTACCTCGAGGACCGTAACCGGCAGGCCCTCGTCCATCATAAGCACGACCTCGTCGTCCGAAACTTTGACAAACTCGCCGGCCCGCAGGCCGGCCTGATGGATGAACATGGACACGGAGCTGGGTGGCCTCGGCTCATAGAACCTCAGCAACATGACCCCGTTCCCGAACGACTTTATCAGCGTGTCCCTGTAATGTTTCATCTGTCCAGTGTCCACCGCTCAGCAAAGTCTTCTTATAGAGCTATACCAAGGACCGCTCTCAGCGCTTGACGAACACGGCATGAGGTGGTTCGAGTCCGTATGGTCATCCGCGTTCACCGGAGCGGGTGACCTTAAGGCGCTGGCTCGGGCTGGTCCGGACAATGTCGTGGAGACCTTTCATGCTTCCCGGCTTGAGGTTTGGCGTCACCACGGGGCACGGCCAGTCTGCCACATCATGCTGGTCGAATGGTGCTGGCGCCATGGCCACCTAGAGGAGGACTGGACCTGGACCTGGACCTCCTCGCGTGGAGGGGACGTTCGCTATCGGGAGCGGATACCGCTTCGGGCGCTGTTCGATCCACAATAGCCGTAGAGGAACCTTAGGAAATACTCGTTCCTCATGGCGTGATCGCCGCGGGCTTTGCGTATCATTTTCACGGCCGCCGTTGGCGTAAGCCCGGCCGGACCCCTGCACAGTGCGAGGGCCGCGATTATACCGGACCTGTTCCGGCCGGCCCAGCACGTCACCAGCACGCTCTTGCCGTCATTGAGCCACCGTATTACGCGCCCGGCCGCCTTGACCGCCAGCGTCTTCTCCTTTGGCGTCATGGGAGTCCCATCATCGTTCAGCGGGACGCCCATGACCTCCAACCCGAAGAAGCACTCGACGGGCTGGTACTCCTTTGCGCTCAACACGAGGCCTTGGAAGTGGCGCGCGACGGAGTCTCCGACCGGGGGCGCGTTCCCCATCCACAGATTGTCGTGGATCCTCGAGGCCATGGACTGGCCAGACTCTATGACAAGGTTCTCCCTGGAAGACGGCATGGTCTACTCTGACTGGACTTTCTGGCTCCCTGGCCTCCTTACCGCCTTCACATCGATCCTCCTGGACGGTATGTCCGGAAGGTGCGCGTACCCTGTCGCGTCCCTCAATAGCCCGAGAGCCTCTATGATGCCGGTCTTCGTCTTCTTCTCATAGTCGAGGATGGACGCTTCGCTTCCGTCCTTCGGATCGTCCAGGATTGAAAGCGCGGTGATCTCCGCTATCGCCCCCTGCAAGTACAGCCTTCTGGCTCTCCGGTGGCTTCCCTCCTCCACAGCGGCGTTCCCCTGAGCCCTCATGGCCGAGGACTTTTTCAGAAGCTCCTGATATGAGTTCTCAACCCCCGTCCCCGAAAGGTGGCTAAGGAGAATCTCCCGGACGACTTCAGCCCTTGACACCTTGTGTCCTGACATTGCTTTCCGGATCCTATGGACCTCCGCGTCCAGATCCTTTAGGACAGCCCTTGGCAACGTGAGGGCTATTTTCTCGGACCTTTTCGTCATCCTAACCATCGTACGCCACATAAGGGCTTCGAAACGGTGGATCCACAATTCGGAGCTCTTCCGAAAATTCAAGGTGTATTCTCGTACAACGGTCGGGACTCTGCCCAATCATGTCCTCCCAGGCTCTTTCACGTGCTCCAGAGTCGGATAGCGTCCGGCTCCTCCACCGATTCCGTCGGTCTAAAGTGTTTAAGACGGACTTGTTCGACGTCTATGCCACACGGATGGTCCGAAAGAGGATCCTCGAGGCCCACGGGATTGAGGCTGGACACCCGGTCCTGGACGAGGAGGAGCGTCTGATAAGGCTGTCCGTTGACGATGTTCGAGCGTTCCTGGAGAAGAACCGGGTCCGCTGGAGGGTTCCGGAGCCGAAGGCAAGGATGGTCATCGTCCAGTATGTGATTCTTCGGGCCGGCGAGGCCCTCAGGGTCCAGGACGTGGAGCCCGACGTTAGGGAATATGTGATGTCGTCCCTTGGGGACGGTTCCATCGACGCCGTCTTCCCGTCAAATTGGCTGGCTAGATAACGGCTGTTTACGTAGTGGGGTGGCTCGACGAGTTTTCCCTGACGCATCGCCGCTTCATCGTCCGAGATGTTAGACCAATACACCGGCGATTGGACTCAATGTCATGAATGTCCTATGTATTTCAGCGCGATCCCGTTACACAGGACGTGGACGACATTGTCGGCGATGATCATGAGCCAGATGGCCATGAACGGAGGCTTGCCCGCGTCATATCCCGTGCTTGAGCACTCCGACCAGGGGAAGTTTCGGATCCTGTCCTTTATCTCCCCGGCCTTCGGGTGCCCGTCCTCATAGAGCCTTTCAATCCACGGAGGCGCGAGAAAATTCTTGAGCCAGCAAACGTATCTTGCAAGGCGCCACCTGTCCACTATAAAGTGCGTCACGGCGATGAAGGACAGGGCCTTCCACGAGATGGACGATGGTGTCCAGGACACCGGACTCCAATCGATGTCAGACCAAATACACGTGAGGGGGATGAAACAGATCGTGTACGCCAGGGCGTGTATAAGACAAGGCCACGAGGACTGAGTCTTACGAGAGGCCATCCAGTCACTCTGGGCTACGAAGTCCCCGACTAAATGACAAAATATCTGGTCTGCGGCTACGAACATACATGCCTCCAATAATGGCCGTTCACTATCTGCCAAATGAGTCCTTGGGAGACAGAAAACCTTACGGCTAGTGCTCGTTGCGATATTGGCGTGGACTTGTAAAAGTTTCGTGCGCCAGCGCGGTCAGTATCGATCACGGTTGTCCCGTTCGCGCTCCCGGCGGCGTCCACCGCCTCCTCGGCGATTCTGCACGTCCGGAGGGGGAGCCGCCTGCGGTCTCCCGTCGCCATTGCCGGTTCGCTGGGGCCTGTCGTCGGCCTCTCTCACCCTGAGGTTCCGTCCCCCGAGCATGAAGCTGTCCATGGAGAGAGCCTGCCTGGCCTCCTCTGGCGAGTTCATCGTGACGAACCCGAAGCCTCGGCTCTGCCCCGTCTCCTTGTCTATGAGCACATGGGCGTCCTTGACGCCTCCGCACGTTTCAAAGGCGGACCTCAGGTCCGCCGAGGTCAGAGAGTACGCGAGGTTTCCAACGTAAAGACGATTTCCTGACATGATCCTACTTTCCGAAGGCCGTCCTTCCGTAGGCCTTCACGAGGCGCTTTCGCTCCTCCTCCATCTCCGTGTCCACTTGCTCCTGCTGGAGCGGTGATAGCTTGACGCCGCGGTATACGCGGAGCTCCATCAGGAGCTCTGTGCCGCGCTGTTGTAGCGCTTTTACCTGATCCTCGAGCCTCTTCGCGGACACTAGCAGGTTGCGATGAGACTCCAGCGTAACCTCCACAATGCGTGGAATGCTCGCTTGCGCGGTCAACAGGTCTGAGCCTTCTTCATCCATGGCCAACATTACACTCTAGGTGGTGGACCTGACGGGTACTGCCCCCGTGTCCGACAAGTTCGCCCAAGATCCTCATTCACGTGCGTAGTCGCCGTATCCCCTGCGACCGGGTTCGCGGATTCGGCCACGACCTATCCTCGCTGTTTGTCTCGACCTTCGCGCCGCCAGGCTCGCGCTCGGTCCAGCCCTGGTGGTTGACAGGTTCTTAGCCGCTAGGACGATCCGGCCGGAACCTGGCGTTCAGGCCGCCTTGGCGGTGAACGCGAGCGAGTTGTCGTTGGCGACTACTCTTGCCCGAATTGGACGGTACGGGCGACCGTTGCACGCAGACATTGTTCTCTCTCGCCGTCAAAACTATTTCAGGCCCATGTACGGATATGGTCATGGTGGTCTACCTTGTCCGTGCACGGACTCCGTCGGCCACCATTAGTCCTGCCCTGGTCCGGTCGCAAAGGGATCCCCGCCGGCCTAGGGCGCGAGCGCCACCCGCGCGAAGCTACATGGTCCACCTCATCTCCACCATGACTTTACATGAAAGGCCTGTGGACCTACGGAATGATTAGCGTTATAGTAAGAGCCCGGCAGTGTTCTATATGGCTAAGAGATGCAAATGTGGAAACATCACATGGACTTTCAGGAAAAACTGGCAAGTCTTGACGGAAAAGACTGGCAAGATTTTTCTCTTGCTTTCAATAACGAGGTGGCCAAGTGAGAGTTAGTCAGGGTCTTCGAACGGCCAAAGGTGTGGGAACTCCTTCTTCACGGCGGACGCGAGCCTCTCACAGTCGTCTGCTCCGAGGCTGCCGATGTGGGCGGCCTCCCTCGTAAGCCCGAGCCTTTTTCTCATCCACGCGTACGCCCCGTCCCTGTCCATGGCCTTGTACTTCCACAGCCTGTCGAAGGCCTCGTGGGCCGCCTTTCGAGCCCTCCTGGTCCTTGCGTCCCCCGGGGCGCCGTACGGGGTCCCGTCGGCATGACATCCGTGGTTTCCCTTGCATGACATGTTCCGACAGCGGTACCGGACCTTGTTGTCCTTCATAAGGGCCATGGAGTCTCCACAGTCAGGGCAAAGGAGCCCATGGTCCCTCCTCTCAGACCCGTCCAGCCTCACCTTCGCCATGGGCGAAGATACAGACGATGGCTGTGTACACGCGCGCATGGCCATTATAATGTCATACGTTCCACTGTTGCGGGGGTTTGGGACGAACTATCTTGGCAAGGCTGAGGTGGAGAGCTTTGCCCAAGACATCGACATGGTAATGGAGGACCTCCCGGACGGGCAGGCTGAAGCGTGCGTGTGGGGCCAGGAGGACCAGCTTCCCATCGCCCTTTTGGCCATGGAGCGCGCAAAGGAGATAGTGGAGCATTTGCGAGAATGGTCCGAGGGAAGGCCGGAGTCATGGTTCCATCTTCTCCTGAGGTGGCGGGACGACAGGTACGGGATGTCCCTGGTGCCGAACCTAAGGAAGTCGTCCGAAAGGTGGAAGATCGCCTTCCAGCTACAGCACGGGTACCCTCCGGCGCCCGACTCTGAGATCTTCAGGTGGAAGCCCCTTTGCGTGCGTACTATGTCCATGTCCAACCTGACAGTCATCAGGGCCAACTGCAACATGTCTCGCGTCAAGGTCGGGCTTGTCGATACGGCCGTCGTCCGCCGGGAGCCGCTGTCCGTCGGGGACGGCGATGCTCACTGGATCGGGACCTTCGAAACGGGCCCGGTGAAGGGGATGTACGGTTCTCTGTTCAGCCAGATGATGGACGAGTACCTGGACGGTCTTTCGGAGCCCGAACAGGGCCGGAGATCATGACCTCCTTCACGCTCCTCCTATAGGATGCCGGGCCCCCGATCGAGCGTGAGCCGACCAGGTCCTTCACGTCGAACCCTGAGTACATTGTCCTCACCTCCTCCGCGGAGGAGTTGGACAGGATGACCTTTACCCCAGCCTCCACGAGGGATCCGAACACCCCCCGGAGCTTCCAATGGTCGGCCGCAGAGAACCCGGCCGACGTGTACCCCGTGAAGCTGGACGTCTTGGACAACGGGTAGTATGGCGGGTCAAGGTATACCGTGTCCCCCCTCTTTGCCTTCCTCCCCGCCACGGGCGACAGCGCGCTCTCATATGGTCCACATAGGAGCGTTGTGCCCTTCAAGGTCTCTGACACGGCCCGAAGGTTTTCTTCGTCGCAGATGACTGGATCCTTGTAGTCTCCGAACGGGACGTTGAACCTCCCATCCAGGTTAACCCTCCACAGTCCGTTAAAGCACGTCTTGTTGAGGTAGACCGTGCGCGCGGCGCGCTCGACCGGCGCGCTCGGACTCTCCGCTCGAATCCTTGCGTACGTTGCCCTGTCGTACGCGTACTTCCCGTTCCGGAGCTCCTTGATCAGGTCGTCCACGTCGCTCTGGACGACGACCCACGCGTTCATGAGGTCCGGGTTTGAGTCGTTCAAGATGGCCTTCTTGAGCCTGCCGCCACGAGCGAGCGCAAGGAAGACGGCGCCACCCCCAAGGAAAGGTTCATAGTACGTCCCAACCTTCTCCGGCAGCTCGGCCAAGATGAAGGGGATCATCCTTGTCTTGCCGCCTAGAGACTTCAGGAAGGGCCTTGGAAGAGGCTTGGCCATGTCAGAAGCTCTCTAGGTGCGCGAGGAACTTTCTGGCGTTCACATATGTCTCCCTGGCGGCCTTGATCTCCGACAGGACCCCGATGTTCCGAAGGTTGGCCCGGACGGAAGCGTCGACATCGCCAGGCTCCACCCTCATGAATGCGCCGACGACCATCTTGAAGGCCTTCCTCTCCTCCTCGTCGAAGTCAGAGAGCTTGAACTTCTGGTTCCGGTTGAGGAAGTTGACGCAGGCCTCCGCGTCCTTCGGTCTCCCCTGGACGAGCTCGGTCACCTTCTTGCGCCACACGACGTCGGCGACCTTCCGGAGGACGTCCCCGGTCGCTCCATCCAACTGTTTCGCCCATCCGTCCCAGTGGGCGTCCGTGATGTCCCCTACTGGTAAGTACTGGACGTACGACCTTAGGACCTCGACGCGGTCTTGCTGGGAAAGCTCTCCGACGACGAGGACCTTATTGAAGCGCCGGATCATCGGCATGGGTATGCGCTCGACGTTGTTGGTCGCGGCCCACACGGAGATGCCGGGGTACTGGACTATCCCGTCCATAAGTATCTGGAACTCGAGCGTCAGGTTCGTGGACCCATATTCGCGGTCGTCGTTCAGGACGGCGTCCACCTCGTCTATGAGGATGTGGACTCGCTTCCCGGACTGCTTTTGGAGCTTGAGAGCCTGCTCGAATAGACGCTTCGGGTTCTTCTCTGTCTCCCCCTTCCAACAGGTTAGGAAGTCGGATCCCTGCGCGAAGATTCCGATTGAGCCCTTGTCGCCTCCGACGGCCCTAAGGACCTCGGACTTTCCACACCCCATCGGACCTACCAGGAGGACGTTGGACTTGTCGGCCGTCCGGCTCGGGGACGTTGCGAGGAACAGGCTGTGCCATTTGGACGTCTGGACGATGTGGGCTGCGAACTCTCGGACCTCGTCAAATCCGGAGCCTCGGATAACCCCCATGTTGACGTCAGGGCGCACCCCCGGTATGACATCCAGCATCCCGGGCGCCACTCCGAGGAACGGGTTGCCGTGCCCGATCCTGCACACGTAGAAGGAGTTCTCCTCCATGAAGAACTTCCGGAGCTCTGCCTTCCTGGCAAGGACGTATTTTATCACGTCTCCGGCGTCCACCTCCGGATCCAACACTAGCCTTACCACCTCCGAGATGGTCTTGTTCTTGAAGTCAAGGTTGAACCTTTCCTCCGAGGTCATCGTAAGGCTCCGGTCCCTGTACGTCACGCTGGACGGGCTTACGTTCTTGAGGTCGTTTAGGTGCGCCTGAAGGCGTGTGGTTCTGACCGGATCTCCCGCGTCAACGATCCCCAGGACCTTATCTATCTGCCCTCCGAACCTGTCGAAGATTTCGTCCACGAAGCGCTGTATGACGCGCATGGATCGTGCGATCGTCTCCACCAGCGCGTCCGGGACGACCATGAGCTCTTTCACGAAGTCGTCCTGAAGGGCCCTGATCAATATCTCGGCCTTCCGGACCGTGTATGACGACACCGAGCCAGGGTCACGCCCGTCGGCTATCTCCCCGTTCGCGTCTATGTTCTCATACAGCGTTATCGCCACGTCCGTGGCGACGGGGTTTCCGTGCACGAGGACTCCCTGGGTTGAGTGCCGGTCCACGATGGCCTTGTGGTACATCGCCATGACCCGCTCGATACCCATTACAATGTTGCACACCCGCATGTTGAACGAGGCCAGCTTGTCGCACGCTCCGACGAACCTCTCCACCCCCGGAAGGTTCATCTCCATCTCGTATACGACGTGCTGAAGATCGTTAAACCCTTTCGGAGGAACTTTCCCGTCGCGCGTTATCAGCAGCTCACCCGGCCTGATGGACCTGGCCATGTCATAGATCAACTCATACGTCATGTCGATGCCCGACACGATGTCCATCGCGACCCTAAGGAAGTTCGTCTCGAGTGACGACGTATGCTCGAGAGACTTCAAGGGGTCCTCCGCCTCGTCCGCTGGCATCATCGGAGATCTGCGCGTGGACGCGCGGATCTCCGCGTCCATGGCGGACACCGATTCGCGGAGCCTGTCCTTGTTCTTCTTGATGGCGGCTGAAGCTTCCTTCAGGTCTTTGCACTTCCCGTCCAGCCATTCCAAGTCCTTCTCATGCACCGTCCTCATCACGGAGACGATGTTGTAAAACCGTGACGGGCTCATGCCTATGACCGCATGGTTGTGCTTCATCATATTCCTGTACTTGGATCCGGGTCCAGGTTACAGCGAGGGTAGGCCAGGAGCCGGAGCGGCCCCTCGTCAGACAGAAGCCCGCACAGGACAGGATCCTGGAGAACGTCCTTGACCGCGTACTGGCTCCCCTCAAGCTCGCACGTGAGCGAGAAGAGCCTCGTCCCATGGCTATAGTCCGTATATGAGTCGTCGTGGCTGAACGCGTTGAGCCCCTGGATGGGGACCCCGTTCAGCTGATGGAACCCGTATATCGCCACCATCTTCCGGAACTTCCCGTTGGCGTCGAGAAGCTTGTTGGTTATGGCGATGTTCTTCTTGTGGCCGTCGGTGAGGGCCCCAAGGGGCTTCCCGAGCCGGTCCTTTTCGACCATCTTTTCGTGCTGGAGGAACCTCGAAGTGGTCTCCATCTTGTCGTCCCACTGGATGCCCCGCGGGGGCAGCTTCACCGCCGCGGCGGCCCACACGATGTCTACCATCTTCTTTGTCGGCAGCATGCACTGAAGCTTGTCCGCGATCTCCTGTGCGGACTTTGGACATAGCGGGACTCTTACAAAGTCCTCATCCGATCCTATGGACAGATAGTCCGGGAGCACGTACAGCTTCAGCTTCCGCTCCGCCCCCGTCGTGTCCCTTCCTGAGGCGTTCACCTCGCAAAACGTCCTCATGAAATCTGGGATGTTCCCGTCCATGGCCTCCGTGACGATCTTTCCTTCCCTGGCCCAGCTCCACTTGTCCGGCAAGGTGGCGGCAAACTCGTGACCGGACATTGCGCTGGGGAGGCGGGCTCCGGAAAGGTTCATGGACTACTCTACTAAAACTCCCGTTCAAGCCTGTTGTATGAGCGCCTACTATAGGTTCAAGGAGGCCGTCATGTATGAAGATCTATGCGCAAGCGTCAAGGCCATCGTCCAGGGGATGGTAGGGGACGGTGTCGAAGTCCACGTCATCAAATCGAACCTGCCGCGTTCGATTACAGTATACCTGTCCTTTGACGCCCAAACTCCCGCCGTAGAAATCACCATCCTGGCATCCGAGGCATCGGAAAGCATGATAAGGATGGTAGTGGAGAAGGCGCAGCAGAGGCGGGCGAGAGGGTCGCAGCCTCGCTAACCGTTCCCCTGGTCTGTGACCGTCCTGTTCGCTGAGGCGGACTCCACGCTCTCAAAAAGCTCTGACCTGGCCATCCACCTCTTGAACGACCCTGGGCTCCTCTGGACGAGCTCCAGGCCGGCGAGGACGACCGCTGGGAACGATCCGACGACCATGGGTATTGTCGGATGGGTTTCGCGGATTAGACAATCCACGAATACCCTCACGGCCGTGGACGCATCCACGCGCCCGACCGTGGTCCCGGCCCTCTCCGGAGAGCACATCTCCGGATCCGTGACGACGAGGTAGGATCGGCAGGCGGACGGCCTGAGCCCATAGATGGAGCACTCCCCGTCATCTAAGAACGCGCACGGAGTCTTGGAGGAAAGGTAATCGTGCTCTGCGTTCGGGCCGTCGACTGACTCCGCTTTCCTTGCCGTGTCGTTAAGCCTGTCCTTGTATCTCGATATGAATCCCTCCTTGAAGAGGTGCGAGGCCACGAGGGCGCCCTCCGCGAGGGATGCGGACACTAGGTTGTGACAACAATGATGACACCCTTTCCTGCACGACACCTCTCCGGCGTCCGACACGCCCTCTGCCCATGCGTCCAGCGTTGCCCTGTAGATGGGCAGGACCCTCTTGGCCACCTTCTCCGCCTTGTTTTCCTTCATCGAGGAGCGTGAGAGATTCGAACTCTCGAGACCCTGAAGGGTCTGCTGGTTTTCAAGACCAGAGCCTTAACCCGCTCGGCCAACGCTCCATACTGTTCAAAGTGTACCGTACATCATGTCCCTCACCGTGAAGCGGGGAAAGGTAAGGCTGTTCTGCGGAGCCAACTGGAAGCTGGTGAAGGACTCAGGATGGCTGGAGCACAAGATGTACGTCCCGAACCTTGAGATCTACGTTGGCAACCGTGCTATCGACGGCGTCGAGCATGCGGTCTTTCAGTGTAAAGACGGGGACTATATAGCGCAGCCGGTCGCCATGTGCGAGCTCCCTCGCCCCGACGATGAGCTTGAAAACGTCTCAACGTAGGACGGGCCGATCGCCTCCCTGAGCATGCTCGAGAAGGAGATGAACCTCGGGACGGTCATGTCCAGGCCAGAGCTCCAGGCGGCCCCGTCCCACTCGAGCCTCTCTCCACCCTTCTTCTCCACCTCCCTCCAGAACCCATCCGGAGGGTCCTGGCGGATCATCCTCCTCAAGTGAGACTGTAGGCGGTCGGTGGAGAACCGGTCTGAGGGGTGGAAGCAGACAAGGTTGGACCATAGGACCCGTGACGGGGAGTCTGGCCTCAGATCAAAGACGTAGAGGAAGTACTCGCGCGACTCCCGGTCCCATCCTGCGATGGCCTCCATACCGTTTACCCTGAATGACACGTGCGACATTGGACTACTAAAATTGTACCAAAGGGCTAGCGCGCCTTCAACGGCGATCCGTCCGGCGCGACGAGGGACGGCTCTGTGCCGGGCTCCTCGACTCCGGACCGGACGAGGAAGTCCTTCCACATGTGAAGCGGCATGTCGGATGCCCCGTCCGCCCTCCTCCCACGCCTAGCCTCCGGACAGTTCAGCTCGGCCGCCCTTCCGAATATCGGAGCCCTGTCCTTGTCCGGGATCTTCGGGACGAGGATCTTCATCCCGCACTGGTCGCACTTCCCCTCCATACCGTCATGGAGGACCTGGACGTTGTCCTTCGTCATCCGGTGCTGGCGCAAAACCATGATGAACTCTGCAAGGTTACGTCGGCCCTCGTAGGTCCCCGTGACCGACAACATCGTGTCGACTATCGCGTCCACGTTCGCATCACGGATCCTGGCCTCCATCTTGAAGTTAGAAGGATACCTCATGGCATTCCAAACCATTCAAGTTTGCTGGCCTTTTTGAGGTTATCTTCTTTCCAAAGCGGTTTCTGGAGTTGGCAGGTCGGACATAGTTTCATGTGTAATTTCTCTTATTCTTCATGAATTCTTTACTGACGTCCTTATGACACCAGACACATAAAGTCCTCAGTCCAGACAAACCAACGAGACCTCCTCCAGCAGCTACAGGAACCAGGTGGTCAGCTTGCCACAGTGGCCTTTCAGCTTCATAGACTGTCAGCGTCAACGGAGGGGTCCTCAAGAACAGAATATACTCCTGGTCTTTCCTCCACTCTGCCATCGGGCTTTCGGAGAACACGCTGGCGCGCTCCATCGCCCTCGTCTGAGCGTCCTCGAGCCTAATCTTCGTAAGCCTGGTGTCACGACCGCACTTCGCACATACTCCACGATCTCGGTTATATACGCACTGTCGAAGGTACGTGACGCTAGAGCGAACTCGCCACTCGTGTGAGCATGCATCGCTACAAAAGGTCCTTCGGGGAGGGACGACCTCATTCCCGTCCCACCGGCATAGTCTTCTCCCGTTCGGGCCGCGAAGCTTGCCTATGGCCTTCTCGTTGTCCTTTAGGGACAACCTTCTCGGCTTGAACCTTGCCACACTAGACTGTACGATGTTGGATGTCCGTCCTCGGAGACCAGCGCGCCCGGGTCGTGTTCGACCTGGACGCTCCTGTGATCAATGAGGACGGGGAGGAGTGGCATTTTCGAGTCACCGTCTTAGACGGGAAGGTTGTCATAGACCAAGGCGGAGGTGGGAGCCTGTGAAGATCCCTGTCGTCAACCAGGGGCTTTTGGAAGTCCCCGTGTGGAACGATGTGTACCGCTCTAAAAAAGTGGGCGGCTGTCATAAGCGTGGACCCCGTGTCCCCAGGAGGGCTTGCGCGACACTGGTTCCCGTATGGGCGCGGAAAGGTCCGATACGTCGTCCTACCGGGCCTTCAGCCTGGAATGGTGATTGAGTTCGCGGCGGACAAGATAGGGTATTCAGGCCACCGGATCGAGGTTCGATGGTACGGGTATCTCCTGGAGGCCACAGACTCGTGGCTTTTGTTGCAACCGTGCAAGGACGCTATGGACGCCATACTCAGGGCAAGATTCCTTTCCCATGCCCGCGTAAATTCTTGTTCATGGATGGTATTGTCCGCCGATGCCGACCATGTTCGACGTGGCCAAGGACTATATCAGGAAAAAGCTTGCTGACGACAGGCCGGGCGAAGACGTTCGAGTGTTCGTCCAAGGGACCCCATGGGGCGTTTGGATGTGGGACGATTCCGAAAGACTCCACATCCAGATGAAGACTCTGGACTTTGTGAAGGCCCTCGGACAAAGCAAAGCCATAGAAGACTTTGTCGACGCCCTTCCGGCCGTCCAGTTCCAATGGAGCGAGGTTCTACACCCGCACCCGGCCGGGGGTTGAGGTCGTGTACTGTCCTCCATGGAGTGGATTCTCATGGCGCGGACGGAGGAGTCTTTACGCTCTGGCCCTGACGTTCCGTCAGAGATGGTCGGACGCTTCCTAGGGTGGCCTTCAGACGGACCACTAAAGTACGCGTGTGTTGCCGCATCGGACGTTGGCCAGGCCGTACCTCACTTTGTCGAGGTCCGCAGGTTTACGGCCTCCAACAGCGAGGATGTAGAGCAGGAGTTTGACTCTTTCCTCACCGAGGAGTTCGACGAGAACTGATGAGGTTCATCGTCGACGTCCTGGCCCTTAAGCTTGTCGAAGGGGCTCTAGCGGTCTACAGGCCTATCGGCGACGAGGAGTGGTACTACCTCGGGGAGGACTTGACGTGGAGGGTTGCGGAGGGCCGGCCGGCCAGGTTCGCGCTCCCGACCGTAGAGTTAGCTCGCTCGGGAATAGAGTTCGTCGTGAGGGCGATGACCCGCTTCATCGCGACGATCGTTAACCTTCAAGAGCACAGCGGGACTGTCGTCATCTTCGTCCGGGAGTTTCGTACCATCAAAGAACCAGACGGTACGGAATATGCTGGGTTTATCGGAAGCATCCTAATGACAACGTCCAAGGACCTTACAAGGCTCCCAGTCAGCCTGTCGGCCAACATCATCGAAGGCTTTACCCCATCCAGGCTCGAGATTGATAAGTCCACAATCGAGACCATCGACCTCATGGACACCGTCGACGAAGTCCATAGTCTCTGATCACCCGATCAGCTTTGCCGACTCCAAGTCTATGAGCTTGTAATGCCCGTCGGCGTCCTGCATAATGTTCTTGGTGTGCATATCCCGGTGCGTGACGCCAGCCTCCATCATCCGAGACCAAAGGTCCGCCGCCTTAATAAGCGGGTCCGGTCCTTCCTCTTCGATGTCACCATCGCGCCTATACTCGCGAGATTTGGACCATAGGTACTTCTTCCGAATCTTCTCATAGTCCGTCCTTCGGGCCATGTCCTCCAAGTCATTTACCGTCCTGGAGACTATCTTCACCTCCCCCGGAGGGATGGGAAAGAGCTTCTCCATCACGTAGTAATACGCAACGCCTGACTTCACCATGTACTTGGACTTGGGAAGGTCTACGTCGCAGAGGATGCCGTGGTCGAGGACTTGGACGAACACGTCTGATCCGAGGGCCGAGAGGGAGTCCAGCTTGGATAGGAGCGTCTCGGCCTCCTCTTCCGTCTTTGCCACCCCAACCTTCAGAACCTTGTCCCCTCCATCGACCTCATAAGCCTCTCCATAATATCCGGAGTCGATAAAGCGTCCGATATCAGCCTTCAGCTCCATCGGACAGTTCTCCCTGACCGCTTCCATAATGTCGCTAAGCGCTGTCCGCTTCCGTGAAGCCACAAGCTTTGCTATGAGGAGAAGATTCACATATCCATCCTCATAGCAAAGCTTTAGTCGTCAGATAGGAACTTCCACTTCGTTGATCTTAACGGCCCCTTGGACAGTCTTGCCGTCCACGTCGATTGTGAACTCCGTGTTGTCGAGGGTTTTGTTGGCGAACCAGGTCTGGCCGACGATTATGGCGAACGTGGTCCTCGCGATTTCATAGATGAGCTTTCGCGTCCGCTTCCGGGCGTCCTTCATGTTGCCGTCCAACCAGGCCTCGAGGACCTTCTCCTTCGCCGCGGCCTTGACGTACGCAGGGCCTGCCATGAACTCCTCGAACGCCCTCCTGGCAGGGAGCATGAGCTCCCCGGGCGGATTAACCTTCCCCTTCGCGATCATAGCGTCCAGCTCCTTCATGGAAGGGAGCTTTGAGTAGCCCTTGAGGGCGACCGACATCTCACGGGCCTTGTAGACGTCCTTGGACTCGGCCTGGACGCTCTTCGGGCTGAACCCATTGTGCTCGGAGAACCCTTGCTCCTTGAGCCAGGCCGCACCGTCTTCGCCGTAGAGCTCAGCGTAGCCCTTCACCTTGACCCCCGGGATGTGCTCCTTATGGAGCGCGTTGTAGACCTTCTGGTCCGCCTGCGCCTTCATGAGCTCCCACTGGCGAAGCATGAAGTCCTCGGCCTTGACGTCGCCCACCATGTTCTGGTTAATGGTTGGGATGATTCCGAGGTTCAGGAGGGTGACGCCGTCCGCGCCTGTCTCGACGAGGCCGGCGGGCGCCGACCCGTCCTTCATGCGCGCATTGATCGCGCTTATGGTCTCGGCAGAGAGGGCCACGGGGAGGATCTTGACGTTCACCAGCCCGTCCTTCACCATGGCGTAGTTCCGGAAGACGAACGTGGGAAAGACTCCCGGGATTCTCCCTTTCAGCGCATCCGGGAGGCGGCTGGAGACGTCGACCGTGCCGGCCTTGCGGACGAGCACCGACGCGTTCGGCTTCTCCTCGTTGAACGTCAGGGAGTGCAGAGGATAGCCGGCCGCGGCCTCCTTCGCGTCGAGCTCGAACTTGAGCGCGGGCTTCTTGGAATCGACGATGGCCGCGATCTCGGCCTGGATCTCCTTGATCTTCTTGACGTCTCGCTCTGAGGCGATCCGCGCTGTGAGGGTTTGGATAGCGTCGAGCTCGTCGGCGGTCAGGTTCTCGGAGGAGTCGAGGCGCCCACGGCTGATTTTCGAGTAGCTGAACTTCCCGTGCTCGAGGAGGACTCGGTTGCCCTCGCTGGCCGCGAGGAGATCGAGGAGCTCGAGGACGGTGAACGCGTCGTCGCGTGGGATGCGCTTGGGGTCGTACCCCTTCAGGTAACGGAGCTTCGGGTCGAATGAGGCGGCCTTCGCCTCGTCCATGAAGGTAGAGTACGACTGCTTCCCAAAGAGGCCTCCGAAGGCTTCAACGAGCTGGACGTCCCCAAGGGCCTTCAGGATCGGCAGGACGACCTTCGGCTTCATCCTGACCGAGAAGAGGGAGACCGCCGCGTATGCTGTCTCGAACGCCTTGTCGACGACCCTCGTAACCTCGTTGGACGCCATGTCCGGAAGGATAGAGTCCACCTTCCCCACCGCCGTCGCCGAGAGCCAGAAGATGGTGGAGGTATCCTGGGGGACGCGCGCTGTGCCCGCTTCCACTCCGTATGTGGTCAGGTCGTGCCCGTCGGAGGCCCAGACGAACTGCTCGAGGGGATCGCCTTGGACCTTGACCTCCACCTTCGGAGCTCCGGTGGGCCTCTTCTGCATGGCCGCATTGAAGGCCGGCTCATACTTGTCAAAGTCCTCGGCGAAGATGAGGTTGCCGCCGCAGATCTCCGCCATCTTCGTGAGGAGCGGACGGTCGGAGTAGTAGCCGTACTCGATGAAGGTGGCCGCCGCGAGGCCACCCGCCGCCTTCTCCACGGCCTTTAGGACGTCCGGGCGTGGCCACACGTTATCGAACCCATCGCTCATGAAGAACAGAGAGAAGACGCTTCCCGGGCGCTTCTTGCCAACGCGGACGATGAGGTCCGCCACCTCGAGGAGCGGCTCCTTGAACCCGGTGAGGCCGACGGACTTGAGCCATCGGTCGATAGCCTTGTTAACGCCCTGGAGGTCCTTGAGCGTGGCCACTGGCTCCGCCTCGACGAGCACGCCGAACTCGCCCTTTCCGCTGAACCAGACGATGGAGAGCGTGTCCTTCTCGCTCAGGAGCTTAGGCAGCCTCGCCTTGAGCTGTTCCCGTATCTTTGGGAGCTCTCCGTGCATGCTGCCGCTGCAGTCGATCACGACGACATGGTTTGTCGGGACCTCAACCGGCTTGGCGGGAGCCGACTTGTTGATGACCTGCTGGACGATGAAGAGGTTTTCGTTGACCTTGATGGAGGTGATCATCCCGAAAGGTACACCGGGGATATCCCTCAAAGGGGATGACAGGGCTTTACTGGAGGCGGACGGTTATGGGAGAAGGCCCTGAGTCCAAGCCGGGGGACGTGCACGCGTCGAGGCTGAAGTCCCTCGGGACCCTGGTCGCCGCGATGGCGGCCCTGGTGGCCGCCATCGGATCATGGTTCAAACCTCAGGATCAGTCGGTCAACAAGGCAAGCTATGAAGCTTTGTCCGCGTCGATGAAGGACCTGTCAGATCAGGTTGACAAGGACCACGACGAGATAGTGGCCCTCCGAGGATATACGGAGGGCGCCCTGAGGATGGTGAGCGCGCCGGCCTCGTCCGTATCCGCCGCCGGGACGAAGGACGCCGGACAGTCGACCGTGACCCTGCACGCTGTCGGGGTAATTGAGCCAGCCTCGAGCTCAAGGAGGGCTCTGGACGTCCGTCCTCCCCGCTCCGCCCCTCCGAGCTTTCAGGATGTGATGCAGAAGGCCAAGAACTAGCGGTCGTGGATTCCGCGCACGAGGTTCATCGCCTTGGATGTATCGCAATCCTGATCAAAGTTGGCGCTGAATGCTCGGATCATCTCCTGATACGCTAGCTTCTTCTCTTGCTCGTCGGAGCCAAACGTTAGGTTCTGAGCAACGTAGGATCCGCACACCTTGCACTCTATCCTGAGCCTGTCGGTGAGAGAGCTATGGTTCAAGGACGTTATGAACCGCAGGTGGTGGTTTCCGTATGGCCACTGTGCTTGGAGCTTCTCCTCAAGTCCCTTTTCCCCGACGGTCGCCATGTCCGTTTCAAGCGACTCTTGAACCGTGACGGAAGCTCCTGGTCTGGTTATATGCGTCCTTCCTGCGGACGGCCTCCCCAATGTCCACCTTGTGCTCCCGGGCCGTGTCGAGGACGCGGATGAGAAGGTCGGCCAACTCCTCCTCAAGGCAGGTGAGGGGTTTGATGCCTGACGCCGACATCTTTTCCGACTTGTCGCACGGCTCGTGGAGGGTGTTCTTGCGGAACGACTCCCAGAGCTCGGAGGCCTCCCCGTGGATGTTCGCGACGGAGACCGGGACCGGGACCGGCTCGTCATGCCATCCGGAGACCCTTGCCGTCTCGTAGACGTGCTCGGCAAGGTCGTTCACAGCCTGGACCACGGAATTTTGGAACTCTCTCATGTACCATGTTACATGGAGACAGAGCCGGCCATGGAGTGTTTACCGTGAAGCTTCCATCACGACGGCGCGGGCATGTCTTCGGCAGGGTATCCACCTCAGACCAGAAGCTCACCTTCCTGCTCGCGGTCTCCTGTAGAACCTGTGGACTCGTCGTGGTAGGGTGGGGGAGGCTGCAGCAGGCTCAGTGGGTGAACCGTCCGTCCGTCGGTGACCCCGGCACGCCTGACTTGTGTCTCCAATACGTCTTCCCTTGGTCAACGCCCGTTACCTTCCGGAAGTGGAGGGAGGTCCCGACATGCGCAGAGGTGTCCGTGATGGGAGTCCACGGGCTCTAGCGTGTTCTTTGTTCCGGACACCATGGGGACTCACCATATGGGTCCGGACCTCTCCGAGAAGGAGCCGGGCGATGGGTATACATACACGTACCGCGCCTGCTCCGTGTGCGGCATGAGGTTCCAGCTCCCGAGCAAGGAGAACGAGAAGCTGTCCCATGGCGTTTACAGGCTTCCGAACGGGTCAATACACGGTATGCCGATCACGTGGCAGACGGGCGAGGTCGACGCGAATGGGCTCATGACCTGTGAGCAGTACACTGTGGAGGCTGTACATGAGCGCTGACGCGTTCCGGTTCACGTCCAAGGATGAAATAATCCGCTTCGCGGGTCATCGCCTGCGGTTGGGTTCAAGGCCACCCACTCTCAACGGCAACGGATGGCAGTATAGAGTATGTGACGCGTGTGGGATGAGGTTCCAGCTCCCGATTCTCGAAGAGTGGACTCGTACGCCCGTTGACGGAGGGTGCATACTGTATATACTCCCTAGGGAAACTGTCGGCTTCACGGCAGTCATGACAGCTCCCACGGACAGGGATGGATGCGTCATGGAGGGGCTCGTGATGGACTGCGCCAGGTACGCGGTCCTGACGGTCCACGCGCGCTAGTCTAGTCTAGTCTTCATCCTCTGGGGCGTACTGGTTCCCGGACATGCTGATAAAGACAGGTCCACCGTCGGCCATTGAGCCAAGCTCAAAGACCCCGGCGCTAACCTGATAGGCCCCCTCTGGGAGCTCATCTGAGATTCCGTCATGCTTTAGAACGCCTCCGTCCGAATAGACGACGACATATCCTGATGACGCTTTCCTTGTTGATGCCACGACGGGCTTCCCCTGGTCGTCGAGCGTGTACTCGTGCCGCCAGCTCGCAAGGAGCTCCTTCAGGTCGTCCCCGAGCCCTCCGTCCTGCGCCGCCTTGAGCGCCTGGACGACGGCGGACACGCCCTCCTTCGGGACGTGCATGTAGCACCCGCCCTTCATCCACGAGAAGTGCGACGCGCCGGCCTCCCGGAAGGGGGCCTCGAGCTTCGACGTGACGGCGACGTCCTCATGGTCGATCTTCGACCCCGGCTCCCCGTAGAGGCCGACCATGTAGCTTTGGCTCGTCGTCCCCTGGAGGGCGGTCACCAGTCGCCCGACCTCCGAGGCGACCCTGGCGCGATCCGGCGATCTTGACCTGTCAAGGCGGTCCGCGATTGAACGTAGCTTCTGGGCGACCTGTGAAGGGTTCATCGTCAACCCCGCGGGAAAAGAGGTCTACCAGCGCCAGAGGCCGCCGACGGATTGGACGCTGAACTCAAAGCCTCCGGAGGATACGTTCACACCCGGGTGGAGGGGAGAAAAAGGTCAAGAATCTGTAGTCATATCGGACGACAGGTCAGAGGTTAAATCGTCAACCTTCTTCCGAAGTAGAAGAAACCATTTTTTAAGCTTGGCCTCCATATCTGGACTTTTAAGGGCGGTCTTCTTTTGGAATGCCTTAGCAACCCTTTCGATGATCATATCAACCTGCTCGTCTTCTGGCGCAGATGCGTGTTCTCTTAGAACCGACTGTACAGCTTTCTTTATCAGGTCAGCTGCCGAGGTGGTAGATGGTTCTTCCAGAACGTTCCCAATCCCATCAAGGCTGAGCAATAGCTCTTTCAGATCCCAACCGAACGTTGCTTGTGGATTGTCCAGAATATTCGGCATGAACTGGTAAGACTGCACTACAAGCTCGTCTGCGAACTCATCCAGCCTTGCCTCCAAGACGCTTCCCAAGACGTTCCTCGTGCTTCTTGGAACGCTTGTATCGCCCTTGGTTGGGTTCCATAACCTTCGGGACAGGACGCGGTTTTTGACCTTCTGTCATTCGCGCGGAAAGGCGGCCTCCTCAGCGCCCGCGACGAAGTCGCGATCGCTGTCACGCCCGTGCATGATCACCTCGCCCGAAGAGACGGTGCCCTCGGCGGGCGCGTACCTCGCGGCGAGCACGACGGCCCTGCCGAGCGAGGTAGTGCCGCGGAAGAGCCCGATCTCGGCTCCGCGCCTGAGCGCGCTGTGGGGTGCCGAAGGCGAGAGGAACGCGACGAAGGCCGTGAGACAGCCCGGCCGCTCCTCGTCGCCGATGCGCTCGGCGACCGGCTCCACGACGAGGTCCCACTGACCGTAGGGGCAGTCCGGCGGGTCGCTCTGGAGCTTCGCCTGGGCCACGAAGCGACCGCTCGGACGGTAGCCTGGCGGGCCGGTGAGCGAGATCTCCGCGGTGGTGTCGTGCTTCATCTCTTGTCCTCCATCCGTTCTTCCTGAAACACCTCATCGATCGACGTTACGAAACCGAGTGCGACCCCGTCCGCGAAGTATGCGGGCCCGATTCCATCCTGCCGCGCAAGACGCATTTGGGTTTGGAGCTAACCCTAAATCACGGTTTGCGTGTCTCATACCCGAAGGGAGGAAAAAAGGTCAAGGACGGGCGGCCCGGCCCCTCCCTCCCTCCCCCCCCCCGGCTCCGGGAAGTTATGTCGACTGAGCCTACCGACAGTGCTCCTTCATGAGGCGCGCGTACTCTGCCGGGTCGTGCTCGAGCTCGTTCCGGCGGAGGATCTCCAGGCGGCTCTTGAGATACTCGCACCGGTAGGACGCGATCTGGAGATTCTCTGAAATGAAATTGTGGGCCCCTTGGAACGAATCAACGAGATACACCCCATCCCCACTCTCGAATCCACCCCATTTTGACGCATCCCCATGCTTTAGGAGGCCTCCCTCCACGATTTTATCAAACAGCTCTCTCCTGGTCGCATGGTTCGAGCTCTGTTCCCATGTCGGCCGTTACCGCTCGCATTGATCGAAGGTACGGACGGGCCGACGCGTTAGGCCTTTTACGACGACATAGCTTTGTGGACCTTCGCAGGATTGCCGCCCGGATCGCTTCAAGCGGGACTTGGTTCCTGTCCCGCATAGCTTGGAGGATGACAAATTCGTCCGTCCGGACGGCCTTCGGACCGAAGGACTTGATCAACTTGATTGACCGTGACGGAACCTTCGGAGTCATGTCAGCCTACATTTCCGATCAGCCAAAGTCGGAGAACAAGGCCGCCCACGGCAAGCTCGTAGCGGAACTCCAGCGCCTCGGACTCCGGTATGAGAATCTGAAAGGAAGCTGGGAGAGGAAAACTGAGAAGTCCGTGCTCATCACCAACGTCTCATTCGACGTTATGGCCGAGTTGAGCGCCAAGTTCTCTCAGGACGCCTTCATCTTCAAAGACCCCACCGGGACGGTCGGAATCTATTTCCTTGACGGGACGGCCCAGGTCTCCGCTGGGGACAAGGTTGACGTCTCCTCCGGAGACGACCTCTACTCCAAAGGCCGGGGAGTTAGCTTCAGCGTCGGGGAGGTCGTCAACATGTCCTGGACTGACGGCCCCATCGACTCGGACGACTATATGGAGGCCGTCCGAGAGGCCGCGTAGGGCGGAGACGTCCGTCAGCTTCTGGCGGCCATGGAAGGCTCCCGCCGCACCTGGCTTGAGCCGGTGCGGCGGGGTCCCTCTCGTCTTGGGCTTTCCTCCCTTACCCACGGACTCCGCTACTCGACCGAGGTCACGACTCCCGCGCCCACGGTTTCGGCAATGTGGTTTCAGAGGCGGCTTGGAGAGCAGACTCCGCAACCCTGAAGTACACTGGGCTTATCTCGCACCCGACGTATCTGCGACCGTGCCTAACACATGCGATGCCGACCGTCCCGGACCCGCAAAACGGGTCGAACACGAGATCCCCGGGGCTCGAGTACATGAGGACGAGCTTTTCCATGAGGGAGAGCGGCTTGGCGTATGGGTGGTCGGGCTTCGTGATGAACGTGTCGGTGAACATCCCGTCCATCGAGGTCCAGTGTATGGGGTTGAACACTGACCTTTTCCCCCTGTACACGAGGATTTCCTCAACGAACCTGTTGCACCTTTTGGACGTCCACTTCGTGGACCTCGTCTTTGACCAGAACAGGACCTCTTGAGGGCTTGGGCCCGGAGGCCGCTTGATAGGGTCGCAGAACACTATCACGTTCCCATGGCATCGTTGCCGGTATATGCTTATGTCTGGCTGGTTTTGATAGTCTGGATCGGTGATTATGTGGTCGCACTCCTGGGTCTTCAGGAGCTCAAGTCCGTCCCCATTGTGTATCACGAGAACGTTACACCGACTGTGGGAACTTCTCGGGCCCACCGCGCCACCAGACCTTCAAAGAGCATGGCCCATTGTTGACCACGGCCTTAAGGACGGTCCCGGACGGGACCCCTCCATAGTCTTGCTCGGAGGACTGTATGTGTATTGCCGGACCCGGGGAAACGTGATACCGGTCCTTCATCTCCTCGTTCAACGATATTGACAGAGTGCACTGAACCTGCGTCGTGAACCTCATGTGGGCCAGGCTTAGACTGTCTGGACCGTTCAGAACGCATTGGAACACTGTCCTCGCGGTCTGCGACGGGGGAGGCGATGGCGGCAGGACAAAGCAGGAGACTCCGTCATTCGTCCACCCTGACGACGCGGCGATGTCCCTTTCCGTCGTGCTTGTCGTACAGGTAACTTCTTGACGTGACGGATCCTCTGTACAATCTGAACAGGGGGACCGGGCTGAGAATCTGGGAGCCTCCGTTCCACGTGAACAGTTGGCTTCGAAGGGTGGGCAGGTTTGCCGCCCCTGGGTCGCTAGCCGTGGGGGACGCCCGGACTATGACAAGGACGGCGGCCCCGGGAAGCTGCAAAACCTGGATGTCCGTCCCTGTGACCACCGGGAGGGTTGAAAGCCAGTTCGTTATCTCTGTGTCCAGCGCCTCCCCCGTGTGGACGAACCTCTTGATGAACATCATGCTCCTGAGTTCTGGAGCACGGCGCAGAGTATGCGGACATTCCCGTCTCCGGCGGTGAACGCGCTCGTTATGCGGTTAAAGGCGAAGGTGTCCCCGGCGATCATCACAAGGCGTCCGTCCACCCTCGTCCCCATCTTCGTCCCGGTCGTCCCGACCATCCGGGCGTTGGAGGCGACGAGCGTGGCCTCAACGTCGCCGGCCACGCCTCCAAGCACGTCCCCCGCCACGTTCCATCCCGCCACGGAGGTGTTCACGCCAATGGAGCTGGACGCTCCGCCGGTCATGTCCGCCAGTATCTCCCACCACGCATCATAGGGGTGGATCCTCGAGCCCGTTGGCGTCGTGAAGATTGTCGCCATGTCGGCCGTCGTGTAGGAGAACGGTATCTTCAGGGTGACGGAAGGATCCATCCGGAGCCACCGGCCGGATCCGGAGTCCGGGGTGACGACAAGGTTGTTCGTGGAGTCGCTGGCAGTGCTCGTGTCGTGGAATCTCCATTGGCTCCCGTCAGACCGGTCGACGATCAACGTGTCGATGGTCCGCGCGGCTGGAAGGACGGCCTTCAACTCTGCCCTGTTGGCGACCTCGTAGGCCTGGATTCCGTCCTGGAAGGTTCCGGTGACCGTGACCTCTGTGAGGGCTGACTCTCCGCACCTTGGACCAGTGTACTGCGATGCAGAATAGTCCGGGGCTCCCTTTACGGTCCAGGTCCTGTACTGGAGGGCTGCGCAGTCAGGGTCACGAGCTCTCATCCTGAAGTGGATCATCGTACGGGATTCCGCATAACAGACTGAGTGCCAGGGGCCGGACTCGAACCGGCACAGCGGAGGGCGGGAGGGTTACAGCCTCTTGAGCTCACCAATGCTCAGCCCTGGCTCTCGCGGTCCGGATACGACTCGGGCCGCCAAGGATGCCCAGGCGGCCCGCATATCATTGCCCTTCGGGCCTGGAAAACTGGGCCGCCTAATTACGCAGCCTCCCGGTGGCCTCGATGACGAGGAGGCCTCGGAGAGGCCAGAGATACCTTTTCCATCCGCGGACGTCCATGACCACACTTTACATTAGCACGTTCCCGACTTCCGGTCAACTCGTTTTAGTCGATAAAGTATGGGTCCTCTCCGTATGGCACCAGACACATAAGAGCTGGCATTTAGCTATCTCCGCAAGAATGGGTTTCAGCGTCTTTTTGTCCTGGACTCCTGTAAAGATGTCAATACCCTCTATCACAATAAGGCAAGGCGCTTCGCAGACCGTCGGATCGCCGAACTTCGACGTGGTGACGGGCACTGCCGTCACACTCTCGGTCAACCCTACGTTCTCAAGCTATAGCTGGCAGATCGTAAGCCGGCCCGTGGGGGCGGACCTTGTCGAGGCGACGGACGTCATAGACCCGCCCGGCAACACACAGTCGGTCACCATCACGCCGACGAAGAAGGGCACGTATAAGGTCAGGTTCGTCGCGGACGGCGGCGTGGGGCTGAACCGGGTGGTGGAGACCATCTTCTACGCCAGGAACCCGGGGGACCTTCCCCTCGCGTCCGTGGCCACGTTCCCAAGGCGGCATCCGGCCTACACGGAGGGGTCTGAGGCCGGAAGCCGTGGCGTTGCGACGGAGATTGACGCTTGGCTGTTCATCCTCGAGAGCTTGGCGACGGTTGGCGTCGTTGGACCGCAGGGCCCTACAGGACCGGCGGGAGGAGCGACTGGGCCCGTGGGCGCCACAGGAGTCCAAGGGCCCACGGGACCCGGACCCGGGACGACCGGACCTCAAGGCTCCACAGGGCCGACCGGACCTCGTGGAGACACTGGTCCAACAGGGCCGGCGGGAGGCCCCCCGGGGCCACAGGGTCCCACAGGTCCACAGGGTCCACAGGGGGTCACCGGGCCTGCCGGCGGACCGCAAGGGCCGACCGGACCTCGTGGAGACACTGGCCCTGCCGGAGGGCCGATGGGGCCCCCTGGGCCACAGGGGACGGGCGCGACCGGACCCCGCGGGGTGACGGGTCCCACAGGCCCTGCCGGGCCCGTCGGACCGACTGGCCCGCAGGGAGGGCAAGGGTCTCCGGGGCTGGCGGGGGCCACCGGGCCGTTTGGAGGACCTACGGGCACAGTCGGGCCGACCGGACCCCGCGGGGGGACGGGGGCCACCGGGGTTAAGGGTGACACGGGGGCCACTGGGCCGCAGGGGGCCACTGGGCCGCAGGGGGCCACCGGTGTTCGTGGCGTCACCGGGGTCACGGGCCCGACCGGGGCTGTCGGCAGGACGGGCGACACCGGGCCTCAGGGCGCTACTGGCGTCCAGGGGATGACCGGGGCTACGGGGCCCTACGGGGCTACCGGGCCCGCGTACACTGGACCTCAGGGCGCCACCGGCCTTCGGGGCGCCACCGGCGTGACCGGACCGACCGGCGCCACCGGCCAGAGGGGGGCTACAGGCCCTGCCGGATCGACGGGCGCGACCGGGCCGCAGGGCGCCACGGGCGCGACCGGACCGCAGGGCGCCACCGGCATCGGCGTCGGTTTTTCCCTCGCCGGCCCGAACATGATTGCCGGCGTTCAGACCGGGGGAGCGCTGAGGACGTTCATCGGGAACTTTGAGCAGGATCGCGTTGCCACGGGCGTGAGGACTTTCATGCCGGGCTCGGTCCAGACGGTCTTCCAGAACTTCACCGCCAGGACGACCGCCAGCGTTCCGACCCAGGCGCCGATGAGGTTTGCCCATCCGACCGGGGCCGTATCATACAAGGCGTCTGTCGTCGCATGGGACGGGGCCACGGGCACCTTCGGAGTCAGCTTTGATGGGCTCTACATGAGCAGCTTCTCAGGCCCGTTCCCAGTTGGGGAGCAGCTCGCCCTTCACGCTAGGTCGGAGAACGCTCCGGACTGGTCCGCGACGATGGTGGCCACCGGCCCGAACGTTGTCGTGTTCGTGGCAAGCCCGTCGGGCCCGGACGTTCACTGGACCGTCGGACTCGAGGCCCTCCATCGTCTCACCTAGAGTGTAGAGACTCGACAACGTGATCGTCGCACATTGATTCCGTGTGCTCTGGGAGGCTGGGCGTCTCCTTTGGCCCGGACGATCCGCTCAGGAACTTTCCACACCTTGAGCATTTGGAGAACACCATCTTGGTCTCCAGCGTGTACGACTCAGCGTTGGCCTTGTCGACCGTCCCCTTGAAGACCCACTCCTGGTCCCCTACCCTTATGCGAGCTTCAGTGCTACCGTCGTCGGCCGCCCCGTCAGCGGAGTCCGCTGACGGGGCGGCCGACGATCCCGTCACTTCTTCGGGGACTTCTTGGCCTTCGCGACCGGCTTCTTGGCGGGCTTCGCCTTCTTCTTCGCTGCCATGGGTGTCCTCCTTGGCGCCATGGGCGCGAGGGGCGCCCTCCCCTATCCACACTCCGCGGATGGTCACGCCGGTACTATACAGTGAAGCGCATTGAGCTTTCCATGAGCCTGCCCGCGTAGAGAACGTGATAGCCATCGGAGTCCAGAAGGTTGCATCTGACACGGCGAACGTCGTCGTGGCCCAGGTGCTCATAAGCTCTGACGGCGTCCTCCCCAACCCGCTCGCGGAGCTCGTCAAGGCGGAAAGCCTTCTGTTCATATATGGACAGCTTGGAATCTCCCAGGATGTCTACGACATCGGGCAGCTTTCCATGTCCGGATCGTCGACCATAGCGCAGGGGCTGATCTCGTACAACTTTGCGGTCCGGTTCGTTAAGAAGGGCTCCGCGGTCTCGGGGGTTCAGTACGTCGGGCCTCAGGGCCTCCAGGGGCCCCAGGGGGTGCCGGCCCTCCGGGGTCCTCCTGGGCTTCAGGGTACGGGGGGCTTCCCGGGCCCCACGGGACCTCGTGGGGCGACGGGGCCGGGGATAACAGGGCCGCGCGGCCCCACCGGACCCACTGGGCCCGTTGGTCCAACTGGATCTGCCGGCGGCCCCCTCGGGCCCACAGGGCCGAGGGGTGACACAGGGTCGACAGGTCCAGCGGGGGCGAACGGGGTCACAGGCGTCACGGGCCCGCGCGGGGCCACGGGCCCGACAGGGCCTTACGGTGGCCCGGCGGGGCCGACAGGGCCTCGAGGGAACACCGGGCCCGCGGGACCGACGGGGCCAACGGGAGCGATCGGGGCCACTGGAGTCCAGGGCGTTACGGGCCCTCGAGGGAACACGGGCCCCATCGGCGAGACGGGAATGCAGGGGGTCACGGGGTCCATAGGGGCTACAGGCCCTGCGTTCACTGGGCTCATCGTCGATGCCGACGTGGACGCCGCAGCGGCGATCGCGGGCCCGAAGACGGCGCCGGCGGCGGGCGTGACGACCTCAGCGGCGAACGGCGGCCAGGTGGACGACGTGGTGATCGCGGACAAGGGCCTCCTCGT
>SXGS01277331.1_pt1 | contig 129406 bp, 109 predicted proteins | sample 3174681 | NCBI WGS metagenome assembly SXGS01 (sample SAMN11356861, study PRJNA531348) | freshwater metagenome | isolation source: freshwater sample F1-80 | place: China: Fuxian Lake, Yuxi | collected 2017-12-25 | reverse complement strand
TGTCATCGCAGTCTGTGATTCGAGCCACCCCACCATCGATTTACGGCCATCGACTGCCCACTCACCCGAACGATCAAACCCACCCACCACGGCAGCGAAGACCGCATCCACCTGCCGCGCTAGCCGTACAAACGAAAGAAGATCGTCGCGGCCCAGTTTCGGTTCGGAACCGAATGCCGCTCTGGCTTGTTGTAGCAGCTCAATCCCACTCGAACTCATTCCAACATTATACCGAACGTATGTTCGTATCACAAGCGAAATGAGAGAAGAGATCAATATTTATAGGAGATTTTGAAGATTGATGCCGCGGCGCAAGGTTGCCGAGCGGTCAGTTCACTATTGCTATGAGCACCGCGAAGATCGCGACGACGGCTGAGAATGTGGCGTAGGCCACCGAAATCCATAGGCGCGTGTCTTTGGCAGCTTCCGCGTTCACTCGTTCGTTCCTGTGAGGTCGCAGAGCGCGAGCGAAGCGGCGATGCACGTAAATCTTTGGCAATCTCGACAGCCAGTCGGTGCCGTTGACGTCGTAGCCCTAAGGTTCTACCGCTTCTTGCAGCAGTGGAGTTGCCGCGGTTCGACCTGAACGTCGCCGCTGCAACTTCCGACTGCGTTTTGGCGTTCGTTTGGACTTGGCGCTCCCCATGCCGATCACGATACTTCGCCGAACCGAGGCCCCGTTGTTAGTTCAAGTGTGGCAGTTGCTGTTGAACTGTGAGCGCGTCACTCCAGAGATCGCCGCGCGCCGCTACTCGTTCGATTACCTCATCGGGTATGAAGCGCAGACAACGTTCATCGGATGCGGCTTCCAACTCGTCCCACGACAACGGCGTCGATACTGTTGGATATTCTCGGATGCGCATCGAGTACGGAGCGACTGTCGTCTTGTGGCGATCGTTTTGGCTCCAGTCGATAAATACCTTGCCCACACGTTGTTCCTTCGCCATGTTCGTAGTAACCGTGTCGTCGCGTTGTTCCAGGAGTTGCCCCATGGACAATGCGAATCGCTTGGCGTCCTCGTGGGTGACCGCGGAGCCCGATATCGGAACCGAAAGGTGGATTCCCTTCGAGCCCGACGTCTTGACGAATACTGCCAGCCCAAGCTGTTCGAGCCACGTGCGCAGTTGCAGCGCGACGCGTCGGCAGTCGAGAATCGTCGACCCGTCGCCGGGGTCGAGATCGAAGACCATGGCGGTTGGTGTTTGCAACGCCAAACGGGGTGACTGTTGTACGTGGAGTTCGATTGCGGCCAAATTGGCGGTCCACACCAACGCCGCGAGCGAATCGATCACGCAGCCACCAGTGACACCGTTCGCAGGACCAATGGCGATCCACTCTGGACGATGCGATGGACACCGCTTTTCGAAAAACACTTCGCCCGCGACACCATCGGGCGCTCGCACCAGTGTGGGGCAACGATCGGCGATGTGGGGGAGCATCACTGGCGCGATCTGGCGGTAGTAATCGATCACTTGAGCTTTGGTAAAGCCACAGGCTGGGAACAACACCTTTTCGAGGTTCGTGAGCCGCAGGGTGCGACCTTCGATCGACACCTCAGTTGCGCTTGCCATGAGCCAAACGTAGTAGGGATACGCTGGGCGCTATGGCAACCGCAATCTGGACTGGGTCGGTGGGCTTTGGCCTCGTGCAAGTGCCCGTGCGAATCGTGACCGCTACCCGTAGCCGTGATGTTTCGTTCAATCAGCTTGAAGCCGAAACTGGTTCGCGGATCCGCTACAAGAAGGTTTCGGATTCAACCGGCCAAGAAGTGACCGCGGACAAGATCGTCAAGGGTTACGAAATCACCAAGGGCCGATACGTTTTGGTGGAGCCCGATGAGATTGCCTCGCTAGCGCCGAAAGCTAGTCACACAATTGATATCGAAGAGTTCGTTGATCTCTCCGAAATCGATCCGTTGTATTTCGAACAGCCCTACTATCTCCAGCCCGATGACAAGGGTGTGAAGGCGTACAAGCTGCTCGTTGAAGCAATGACGGAACTGAACAAGGTCGGGGTTGGTCGCGTTGTGATGCGATCGAAGGAGCGTCTCGTCGCGATTCGTCCCGTTGATGGCGTGCTGTGTTTGTCCACGATGAGGTATCACGACGAAGTGTTACTGCGCGACGGGTTAGTGCCCGATGAAAGCGCGGAACCCTCCGACAAGGAACGAGCGATGGCGCGCCAACTCGTGGAATCTTTGGCAGTCGATGAGTTTGAGCCCGAGAAGTTTCGCGACGAATATCGTGAACAGCTCCTTGGTCTGATTGATCGCAAAGCGGCTGGGGAAACCATTGTGACGTCACCGACGGCTGAACCGCCGGCGAAAGTGCTGGATTTAGTTGCCGCGCTCGAAGCGAGCTTGGCCAGAGCCACCAGCAATCCGGCAAAGTCCGACTCGGAAACGGCGACCGGTTAGTCGTGGTCGGGGTGAACCCGCCCCGACGATCAGCAATCTCATTGTTGGCCCGAGCCGTTCGATCCAGTTGTCAGCTTCGCTGACCTCGACGCTGATCGCGCCGCGGGTGTTTGAGTTGTGCGCCACGCGGGCGATTGTGGTCTGGACCGCTGCCAGTTCGGCCGCCCGATTGTGTCGACTCAATCAATCGTGCGAGGGTGGATTGCGCGGCCGTGTCGCGGCTCCGTCAGGATCGGTGGGCACGACACGACCGCACATCAGTTTGAATCCGGCGCCACGCCATCCATAGTGCACAACGAGTTGAACCGTTCCTGGCGTGTTACGACTCGACGGCCTTCCGTGGAAAACGGCACGGCAAGGCATCGGAGAATGGCGAGCCTGCGCTGGACCGAGTTGTAACCACCGTGACCGACAGCACTTCACGAAGTGAAGCGGAAGCGTCGGCGGAAAATGCAACCGATGCTTGTCATTGACATTCGGTATTGTGATTCCTATGCCGCACCCGGATCTTGAGCTGGAACGCGCGCGCCTTGATTTCTTTCGACAGTGTCTCGACGCAATGCGCGCCAAAACCGCGCATCTGGCAGGGCGCGAAGATCTCCTGGCTGCGAATGAGGCTGATGCCGTCGCGGTTCGGCATCAGTTATCGCTTCGTTTGGCCGCGCTCGATCAGCCGGGAATGCTGTGTTTCGGGTCACTGCTTACCGACTCCGCCAGCGGTGCAGAGCGATTCCACATTGGTCGCCGACATCTCGACGATGCCGAGGGTGAGCCGGCTGTGGTTGATTGGCGAGCACCAGTGGCCGTTCCGTTTTACCGAGCGACGGCGGCGGACCCTCTTGGCCTCGATCGACGGCAGCGCTTCACGTTTGCCGCGGATCAATTGGCTGACATTTACGAAGAAGACTTCACTGACCCTGACTCGTTGCTCGGCGGAAGTGGTGCCCACGGTGTGCCGGATCCATTGCTTGGCGAACTCAGTCGCGAGCGCACGGGCCAGATGCGTGACATCGTGGCCACGATTCAGGCAGAACAAGACGTTGTCATTCGCGCCGGGCTCGACGAGTGTTTGATTGTGCAAGGTGGGCCCGGCACGGGAAAGACCGCGGTTGGTCTGCACCGCGCCGCTTTCTTGCTCTACGAACAACGCGATCAGCTCGCGCGCACCGGCGTTTTGGTCGTGGGACCGAATCCAATATTCCTGCAATACATCTCGCAAGTTCTTCCATCGCTCGGCGAAACCTCGGTGACGCAAACAACCCTCGTAGGAATCTTCGGGTGGCGGTTTCGATGTTCGATTGACGATTCGTTCGACCGAGCCAGTTTGCTCGGCGACGCTCGTTGGAGCGTGGTCATTGAACGTGCGGCATTGCGATGCATCACCGTCCCGGCCGAATCAATCGAACTACGTTTTCGGTCGCGAGTTGTGCGCATTGAACCAGAGTTCATTCAAGAATTAGTGACCTTGATTCGCGATCGAGATTCTTCGCTCCGCCAACAGCGCGATCGGTTCCGCAATCGAATGTTGCGTGAAGCCTACGATCGATGGTCAGGCGACGAACTCCACGCGTTGTCGCTGGATGAGTTTTCCAGTGAGGTGTTGGCGCATAAGCAGTCTCGTTCTGTTCTCGACAAGTGTTGGACGACGGTAAACCCACTTGCACTGGTTCGCAGTCTGCTCACGTCGAAGAACTCTTTGGCACGCTCGTCTGACGGAGTGTTCGACGGTCGCGAGCAAGAAACGATCATCCGTGATCGACAGCAGTTGGGATCGCAAGAATTATGGAGTGCAGCTGAAGTGCCATTGATCGATCACGCGGAGGCCTTCGTGACCGGCGAGGTGCGTCGGTACGGCCATGTCGTTGTCGATGAAGCACAAGACCTCTCACCAATGGCGCTGCGTTTGATAGGGCGCCGAGCTCATCGCAACTCGCTGACAATCCTGGGAGATCTTGCCCAGGCCACCGGAGCCGGAGCTTCCGCCGATTGGTCTGCGACCTTGGCGCATCTCGGACAACCCGACAACGCTCGCATCGCCGAATTGACGGTTGGGTATCGATTGCCCGCGGCCATTTTGGAATTCGCGAATCGGCTATTGCCGGAGGCGGCACCATTGGTGACCCCGGCGACGTCGGCCCGCAAGGTGGGCTCACCGCCACAACTCGTCGAATGTTCAACGCCCGATATCGGGCGGGTCGTTGTTGCCCGCGCGGCAACGATGGCGGGGGAGTACTTGACCGCGGCCGTGATCGCGCCGATTTCAGTGCACAATGATCTGCGTTCGGCCGGTTTGGTGGAAGGCGAGTGGGGCAACGGCATCGTGCTCCTCGATCCGGCGACCGCGAAGGGGCTGGAATTTGATGCTGTGATCGTGGTGGACCCAATGGCGATCTATCGCGAAGCGCGCCATGGCCCGCGTTTGCTGTTCGTTGCGCTCACCAGGGCTGTGCAATCGCTCACACTTATTCACGGCCCAGAAGGGCTGCCCGCGGCGTTTCTCGACGTCGCTAGCGGCTAGCCGCTAGTCGTTCGCGAAGCCGAGTCGATCGTTACGCGGGTGGCCGAACCCAGGCTTCGCCGTCGTGGAATCGCACAACTCTTGCCGGTGCTCCGACCACAACCGCGTTGTCGGGAATCGTGCCGGTGACGATCGCTCCCGCCGCGACGACGACATGTTTTCCGATCTGCGCGCCCGGTAGCACGATGCTGCCGTGCCCGAGCCACGACCCGCTGCCGATCGACACGGGATCGTTGCGCCACATTTGCGTGCCAATCGGGAGGGCGATGTCTTCGTAGCCGTGATTCTGATCGGTGATGTAGACGTAGTGGCCCGTCCAGATGTCGTCGCCGATTTCGATGCGATCGTGGCCGACGATGCCGATGCCTTTGCCGAGCATGCAGCGGTCACCGATCGAAATGATGGGTTCGCCGCGTTCGTCGGCATGCATGGGCATACCGGCCGAGAGCGATGCGTACGGCCCCACAGTTGTTTGAGTGCCGATCGCGATGCGACCCTCGCCGAATACCACCGTCGTGGGGAAGGCGAGCATTGAGCCAGCACCGAATCGGTTGAAGGCCCGAGCCCGGCGGTGCATTGGGCCGATTGCACCGTAAGCCTGGAGACGCGGCCACGCGGCATGCACCACATCACCAAGGATGCGGTCCGCGCCGCGTGGCCAGTATTTCATCGGGTGGAGCGTAAAGGAATTACTTGCCGACGCACTTACCGTTGGTCAATGGTTTCAGGGCATCGGGAACCGCGTATATCCCGTTTGGTTCATCGACTTCGTCGGAGTAGTACGTGATGGTGTTGGTCTTGTCGAAGAAGTCCATGGTTTCGGTCGGGATCTCTCCAGGCAAATAGCGCTTGCCTCTTTCCATGTAGCGCCACAACCCCTTCTTCGGATTCCCCGCGTCATCCTTGGTGATTTCACCGGTTTCGTCTTGGCCTTCGGCAGTCGGATCCCACCAGGCGAGCCCAACGTCGTCTGTACCACCGAAGTCGGTGTCTTTGGGCCAGATTGTCTTGCCATTGATCTCATGATTACCGTAGGTGACGGTGCCACGAATGTGGTCGGGGTCGCGTTCTGCCATCGGGGCAGCCCACAGGCCGTCTCGGAAGTGCTCGGGCGTGAGATCGGGGCCCGCGAGCGTGAGCCCGTTCATGAGCAGCGAGACGTTGCCCAAAATGATGCCTTGGGTATTGTCGGCTTCAGCCTCGTGACCGGTGCCACAGACGTACACGGTCTGTGCCTCGCCAACATCGCGAGGGATCCGCGTGGGTATCAAATTCATCCCAAACGCGTGTTGCCATTGCTCTTGGTCGAACTGCCGAGAAAATACGGTGGTGTCGGCGAACACAGTGCCCGACAATACCCACTCGGGGAAATAGCCCTGTTTCGTCATTTCCGCGGTGAGGTAGATCGGTGAGAACGGGTCGCCAGTGAACAAGATCGTGGTGGCACCGAGATCTTTGAGCTTTTGCACCGTCGGGATGGCATCTTGGGCAACGGTCGCCACGTTGAGGTAGTACGGCACCCTGCCGATCACGTCGGCTCCAGCAGCTTTGAGCTTCGCTTCCCAATCATCCCAGACCTTGGTGAAGTTGCCTTCGGGAGTGTCGTAATTGAGGATCACGAATGTGCGGTCTTTGTCTTTCACAGCGTCGCCACCGAACTCAGCCTTTTTGCCACCGAGCTGTTTGGTCACGAATTCGACGTTGAGTTGCGACGTTTGATCGGGGGAAGTGCCGGGCCATACGTATGGGTGAATTTCTTTGTAGAACGACGCCGGTTGTGCGATCAGACATGAACCGATGCAGAGAATCTTTTCCTCGGCGAGGGTCTGGCTGAACGATCGTGTTTGGCTAGGGCCTCCCAATACGGCGAAGACGCCCATTTCCTTAGCCTTGAGCGCATCGGATTTCGCGGCGGTTTCATCGCTCGCCAATCCTGTGCCATTGAGTGGCACAAGCTCGATCTTGCGGCCATAGAGCTCGGTGGCCTTCGCGATGATGTCGGTGTAGCCCTTGATCGTCGTCGCAATTTCTTCGGGGGAGTCGTAGGCGCCGACCGACTTAGTGAGAAATTCTGAAGAAGGGTCGGGTTTCGCGACGTAGTAAGCGACTTTGATCGTGTCTGCAGTAACGCCGATGCCTTTAGCGCCACCGTTGTCGCCTGAGAACACTGGGACACACGGCGGGGCGAGGCGCATCGGCACACGCATGCGCCCTCGCTCGGGATCGCAGCGACCATCCGGCCCATCGTCCCATTGTTTGGATGTGTCTTTGTTCTTGGTGTCGTAGACGGGCACCGGACCCTTCGCCGACTCCGTCAATACTTTGGTGTTTTCGGTTTCGACTTCTTTGGTGTTGCTGGCCGAACAGCCTGCTGCAACGGCGGCTGCGACGAGCGCTACCGCTGCTACGCGTGTGGATCGTCGGAAACGATAAACGGTCGTTGTCATAATTCCCCCCGGAATGTTTGGGTATGGATAGGTGAGTTCTACTACGAATCGCGAGAGCTAGGTGAGCGCCCCAGATCTTCCAACTGCTGCGCCCGACGTGCCGAGGTAGGCCGCGACCACCCGCGGATCGTTGACGACGTCGCGCGGAAGGCCGGTCGTTACGACGCGGCCGAGGTCCATGGCTACGAGCCGGTCAGAAACTGAGAGCAGCAGGGGCACGTCGTGTTCGATCACGAGCAGGCTCGCACCGGTTTGTTCGCGAATCCTGTGCAAGAGAGGTCCGAGTGCCTCAGCTTCTCGCTGCGCGATCCCGGAGCTTGGCTCATCGAGCAGCAATACTGATGGCCCGTGCGCCATCACACACGCAAGATCCACGATGCGTTTGCTACCGGTTGACAATTCGCGCATCAGCTTGTCGCGGAAGTCGCCGATTCCCATGAGTTCGAGCAACTCGTCGACGCGTACTTTGAGCTTCGCTTCTGATTTCCAGACCTGCGGCAGCCAGAGCGCCGAAATGATCGGACTGCGGACCGTGACTTGGCGTTCCAGCGCGGTGGTGAGCGTTTCGGCGACGGTGAGGTTTGGAAAGAGCCGTCCGTCTTGAAACGATCGACCCAATCCGAGCCACGCGCGCGATTGTGGGGTGCTGGCGGCGAGGTCGTGGCGCGTACCGTTTTCGTGATCGATGATCGTGATGCGCCCACCGTCGAGCGCGATGAACCCGTTGATCGCATCGAACAGGGTGGTCTTGCCTGCGCCGTTTGGCCCGAGGAACCCAACGATTTCGCCCGCGCCGATCGAGATGTTTACGTCGTCAAGTGCTTGCAGCCCACCGAAACGCTTTGATACGCCGGTGATTACGAGGCGGTCAGCAAATTCTTTGACACCGGTTGTCGCGGCGTTGACTGCGGCGGGGGCACTGGCTGGTGATGCATCGACTGTCGCTGCGCCCTCCAAGAACACCGAACGGAGAATGTCGGGGCGATCTAGGAGTTCGCGCGTCGGGCCGTCGAATCGAATCTCGCCCTTCTCCATGAAGTAGGCCTTGTTCGCGAGCTCTAGCGCCAAGTTCACCGACTGTTCGACGAGAATGATCGTGGTGCCGGTTGAGGAAATATCTCTGACTATTTCGAGAAGTTGTTCGACGATTGTGGGTGCCAAGCCAAGTGATAACTCGTCGATCATGAGGAGCCGTGGCTTCATGATGAACGCCATGCCGAGCGCGAGCATCTGTTGCTGGCCGCCCGAAAGATTGCCAGCAGGCTCCTGCATGCGTTCTTGCAAAACTGGAAACAGACCCAAGACGTGTTCAGTGGATGCGCTCACGCCGGCTTTGTCTTTGCGCTGGGTCCACCCGGCGAGCTTGAGATTTTCGGCAACGGTGAGGCCAGGGAAAACGCCTTGGCCTCCCGGCATCAGCACGATGCCGCGTTGCGCAGTCTCATTCGGTGGCGTATAGGTGGCGTCGCGTCCGTCGAACACGATGGCACCCGTGCTGGCTTCGACAAGCCCACAGATCGCTTTGAGCAATGTCGACTTTCCGGCACCGTTGGTGCCAAGAAGTGCCACGACTTCGCCTTCGTCTACCTCGAAATTGACGCCGAACAACACTTGCACTTTGTCGTAGTGCACATCGACGCCCCTCACAATCAACAGTTTCGAACGCCCCTGGCGACGCTCATACAGCGCTTCGGCTTGCACGGCTGTTGAGGTCCAGACGCGATTGATGTCGGCCTTAACGTATTTGCCTGCCGACGCGATGAGGAATGCGCCGATGACAAAGACTGGGCTCATGAATGCCATGCCCGCCCGGATGCCCCACGAATCGGAGATCAGCGTTGCGAACAAAATCGCGAACAAACCCGGCAAAATCCACAATGAACTCATCGCGAATCCAAGTGACCGTACCTTGGGTGGAATCGACAATGACAGCGCCGCGAATACCGACGGGAGAATGAGTGCTCCGAAGGCTCGGAGCAGGAGTCCGGTCCCGACTGCGATCCATAGGTTGGGCGCGAGCGCGATCACCAAAAATCCGCCGCCCAAGATGACGCCGATGACTGCGACGAGCCGCAGCCCAATGCCAGGATCTTGCAGCATCAGCCGACCCGCGAGGGGGATACCAACCATAAGCCCAAGCGCAGCGAGTGGTGCACCAAACGCGGCGATAATGCCACGCTGGCCCGCGTTGAGATTGAAGATTTCTTCATAGTAGAGGCTGACGAGCGTGCCGAAACCGAGCAACGAACCCGCAATGAATGGGAGCGCGTACCAGATGCGGCGCAAGGTTCCGACGTTCCACAAAATGCGAATCGATTCAGCGAAGCTTGGTGGGATGTCGTCGGTGTCGACTACCTCTGCGCTCGCACCACCTGCAGCCCGTTCGAAGTGGCCGCGTCTCGGTTCTCGAAGGCGCGTACCGATTGCGACGAATGTCAGGGTTGGAATGACGAAAATGATGAACGGCCACTGCCACCCGTAATAGTGCGCGATTGCCCCGCCCGCGGCCGCGCCGACAAACTCGCCCACAGGATCCGCAAGTCTGTGGATGCCGTACGCGTCCGTGCGGGCATCAAGTGGGTAGTAGTCGGCTACCAGCGAATTGTGCGTGGGTGCCACCACTGCGCGTCCGAGCCCGGCTCCGATCCGCATCAAGACGAGCATGAGCAAGGTTTGCGAAAGGCCGGTTCCGAGTCCGAACGCCGCCCAAACGCCCGCGCCGATCACGGCGACCCGTACTCGATTCAATCGGTCGGCGTAATAGCCGAGCGGGATCTCAATGAGAAGACCGCCGATCAACGTGAGCGTGACCATCAGACCGAATTGCGAGTTGCTGAGGTCGAAATGGTCGCGAATGTCTGGGCCGAGGATCCCGAATACTTGGCGGTCGAGTTCATCGACGGCGTTCAAACCGAACAAGGTCATCAACGGGAAGGCTGGGTAGCCCTTGGTAGCATCGGCAATGTAGCGGCGCGGTGAGCGCGGCCGTTTAGGTTTCATTGGCCCGAAGTCGATTCCGAAGGCTTTCATTTTTCGTCCTCGACGTGGGCCTCGACTTGGGATTCCGTGAGATCGGTGGCATCGGCGACCGCCGAAACCATCTCGTCGGATGCCGTGAACTGAGCCTCAACACGAGTGTCGGCCAACAAGCTAGGGACGCGGATTCCCTTGCGATCCGCGAGCCAACGGAGGCCCATGTTGCGAACGTCGCCGGCCGCCGCGCCCATGCCCCCGGGAACAAGCCACAGCACTAAGAAGAGTCCGGCGCCGGTGGCGAACAATGCCCATTCGCTTGGTAGGAAATACTGCACGATCTGGTAGTACACCGCGCCCGCAACGGCTCCACCGATTGAACCGAGACCGCCAACGACGACGATCGAAAAGACTTGCAGGCCTTTGTTGAAGTTGTATTCCTGGAAAAAGATCGAATTCGTGAGGAATGTCAATAACGCGCCAGCTACGCCGACGAAGGCCCCGGAAAACGCGAGCGCCATGATTTTGGACCCGGTTGGGCCGATGCCGTAACTCTTGGCTGCTCGATCGTTTTCGCGTAACGCGATGAGTGCTCGGCCGGCCCGTGAACGTCGCAAGCCTTTCGCCATCAGTACGACCGAAGCAAGCACGGCAAGCACGAAATAGAAGTAGCCCGATTCGGTGTCCAACATTGCTGCGCCGAACAGGAGTGGCCGCTTGCCACCCGTACGAAATATCGGGAGGTAGTCGCGGTAGAACCACGGCGCCCACGCCGGGTTGATCAGGAAACCGACTGCAAGGGTTGCCGCGAGCGTCGTGATTCCGAGCGACAACCCAGAGGAACGCAATGCTGGAAGCCCAATGAGTACCAGAAAGATCGCACCGGTTGCTGCTGCGATGAGTAACGCGATCGACATGTCAGTGCCATAACGCGTGGTTCCAACGGCCGCGGCGGTCGCCGACACTGAAGCGACGGCCATGTGTCCGAGGCTGACTTGGCCAGCCCATCCAGTCAGAATTACTAGCGATACTCCGACAATACCGAGAATTGGAATGGTTGTAGCCAAGAGCATCTTCGACTCGGGGAGCCACAGCGGCAGAGTGCCGACGAAGAGCATGAGCACGCCGAGCAGAGCAACTCGCGCGTAGCGCACTTGCGGAAGGTGCGCTAGTTCGTGGGGAATTGCTCGCACTTCGCGAGTGGCTTGCCAGCTAGAAACGCTTCCTGCGGCTACTCGAGCGGTGTTTGGTTCGCGTATGAAGTACATCGCGAGGATAACGATGATTGCAAGACCAAAATCGCGATGTACTGGATGGGGCCATTCTTGCAACATCGTGTCGTTGAAGATCGAGAGCCCGATTGTGGTGGCGACTACTGATTGCAGTTGTTCGTAACGCGCAATGTGGGCGGAGGCGAGGGTAATGAGGAGTGTCTCGGGGCCAAGCGGGACCGATCTTGGCAGTTGGTAACGGCCTGCATAGAGCAACATGGAAATGAATGCCAGCATGGAGGCGATGGTCCACACGACCATTTGGAGCCTGCGCACAGGAATGCCCAGCAGCGCGGCGCGGTCGGAACGCTCGGCCGCGGCTCGCACGCCCTGCCCGAAGGAGCTCTTGCGCAGAAATACCGCGAGAATCGCTAAGACGATGGGAACGACGATGAGCGGCATTGCGTCGTGTCCATCGAACTGGACGCCGGCAAGCTTGAAGTCGAGATTGATTGGCGGTGCGAGCACCGAACCCTCGCCGCCGAACGCGATGTTCAGCAGAATGTTCAAAAAGAACAACAGCTGCGCGATCCCGATCGTGACGACCGTGAGGATCAACCGGGGTGCCTCAAAAAACCGGCGTACCAACGCGAATTCGACGACGATGCCCAGCACCACGCTGCCGAGCAAACCAACGAATGCGCTGAACCAGTAATTCCAACCCCAGTTGAGAACTAACAACGCGGACAACGTTGCCGGCACTAGCCCGATCGCTGCCTGCGCGAAATTGATCGATCGGCTGCTGCGATATATCAGCACGATGCCGACGGCGATCGGCGAGAATATGAGCCCGCGAATGAACCCTTGCAGCATGGATCCGGTGGGCGGCAGCAGCCCGGGATGAATGCCTGGAGCCAAGACGTGGGCCGTAGAAATGATGACAAGGCAGCCGAGGAACGGCACTAGTGGGTTGTGGGTGATCCACCGAGGAACTCGCATCGGCTACCGCCGCCCACCGAGAAGGGCGCGCAACGCTTCGAACAACGCGGCGCGTGCGTCGTCGTCGGCCAACTTGAGGACCGTGCGCCAGTGGTCCCACGCTGCGCCGGAGACGAGTGCATCGACCGCCGCGGTGGTCGCTGCTTGTTGTGACGGGTCGGTGTGGTGCAACTCTGTTGCGAACACCCGTTGCACGTCTACCGTTGAAAGTGTCCGCGCGCCTTCGAGGATCGATGCGAGTACTGGCGAGAACGGTTCTTGGAGTGAGGCGGCCAAACGAACAGGGGCTGTCGCCTCCCAGATCTCGCAGCGTTGCTGGACGAACTGCTGCAGGCGTTCTTCGAACGGCCCATCGTCGGGTATCGGCACAAGCAGTTGCACGATCGATTCGTTTTGTCGAACCGATGCTGAGCAAAACAGATCTTCGAGGTCGTCGAAGTGAACGTAGACGGACCGCAACGACGTGCCAGCTTCGTCGGCTATCTCTTTGGCGGTCGGGCGGAGATTGCCTTTGCGTAGCAACGCCAGTAGTGAATCCACCACGGCATCTCGAGTGCGCTGCGACCGCGCGCTGCGGCCATCTGCCGAAGTGGCTGATGCTGGCGTGGCCTCTGGTTGGAGCTGAGGTTGCGGGTCGGAATTGATGGGCCGCAACCTATGGGTATGTGCACTTTGCGTGCAACTTTTCTCGCTGATTCTTTGGAAATCGATACGTGCTAGCCGAAGGAGAACGACGGGATGCGTATGGCGAAACTGGTCGCGCCCCCGAGTCGCGGCGCGTCGCCGAATGGATATACGCCGCCGGTGTTGTCGAGGATCCAGTACCCGTTGCCACTCGGTGTAATGCGAAGTGAAGTTGCGATTCGTGATCCGAGCGCGGCAGTCGATCCGTAGTTCGCGGCATCTCCGAACCGGTGCACCTTGCCGTTCGCGGCGAGCATCCAGTAGCCATTCCCCGAGCGGGTGCGAATCATTGCTCGAATGGGCGACGTGATGGCTTTCCCGCCAAGTGATCCAAAGAAGTGGGCATCGCCGAAACTGAAGATTCCGCCGTCGGCCGCGGTCAGCCAATACCCGCGTCCGCTGCGGGTTGCCGTCATCGCCACGATGGGTTGATTGAGACGCAAGTTGCCGAGCGATCCCGCGAATCGAGCATCGCCGAAGCTGAAAACTCCGCCGTCGGCGGCAGTGAGCCAGTATCCGCGTCCTGTTGGCGTAGCTGCCATCGCTACGACTGGTTGGCGCAACGCCAGGGCTGAGGTATCGCCGTAGTGACGGGCCGCGCCTGCTGCGTACACCCGGCCTTCGCTATCTGCGCGCCACCAACCCTTGCCATCGGGTGTGGCGGCTCCAGTAATGATCCACGGGCGCGGCTGCGAAAACGCGCTGACCGACATCGTTCGAGTGGTGATTCCAAATGTTGCAGTCGACCCGTCGATGGCGAGAATTCGGTACTGGGCGGGGTTCGGTGACTGATAGCGAACGTCGAGGTTCGCAGGTACGTTCCCGACAACGTAGGTGCGTGATTGTGCGGGTGAGTCAGACCAGCGCTCGAAGTACCAGCGCGACGCGAACGCTACCTGGGTGTTCTTGGCGGTCAGCACATGCCGCGAACCTTTGATGACCTGAAACGCGGTGCCCGAATCGACGCTGACCCCATCGATCAAGGTGGTAAGACCGGGCGGTAACGATTGTACGGTCAGCGTTGTGGTCGAAGGGTTGAGGCGCCGCACGAGGGTGGAAGCAAGGCCGGTGTCGTCACGGGCCGAAAGCTCAACTTCCAAATACGCGGGCAAGGCATGATCCGGCGCCGTTACAGATCCCATCGCCGACCCTGCAATCGTTGCCAATGCATGCGCGTGGCATTGATTGCGCGCATCACAGTGTTGCAGCCGCAATCGCCACGTAAAATTCGCAGGGTCTATCGCCACGCCACCCGAATCTGTCGCAGAACCTGTGAACGAAATCAGATCTCCGACTTTCCATGCGGCATTTGTGATTGCGACCGCAAGCTGTGGTGACGTTCCTACCCGCACCGACGTCGTGGCGATGCTGCTGGCTCCATGAACGTCGGTCGCACGCACCGCGAGGGTGTGAATTCCAACCGTCGTCAGCGTGACTTGTTGCGTCAATCCTGACCCGTCGTCGAATGCCCCGTCGTCGTCGAGATCCCATGCGAATTGCAGCGTTGCCGTTTCACCGGGATCGGGATCAGTCGAATCACGCGCGTCCACGGTGACGCTGAGCGGCGCGGCGCCGACGGATGGCGACGCGGTCACGGCCGAGATCGGCGCTTGATTCCCGGCGACGTAGCGAATGCGCATCACCTCACCGGTGACAATGTCGGGATAGAACAGTTCCCCTCCTGGTCCAGATTGCAGATCGACGGGAAAATGGCCGGGGGTCGCCATGAATGTTTCGCGTCGCGTGAAGTCGGGTTGACCGTTTGCATCGCTTGGTGCGAACCAAATGCACTGCCGTGCGTAGTCGGCAAAAAATAAGCCACCGTTGTATTTTGCGGGATAGTTGCCCGCACGTGAGAAGGCCAACCCTGAAAGTGCGCTGGCACCGGGCGGGCAAGGTTCGTTTGCGACGACCTGTTCGGTGTGGAGGTATTCGTAGACAGGATTGGTGGCGCGTACCGACCCGGTTGCCGTGTACAGCGATTGGCACAGCGTTGCGTTGAGATTGAACCACGCGGGTAGCACCTCGCTGCCTTCGTAACAGGGCCAACCGAAGTTCTCTGCGACGGCATCAGCGCCATTCGCGATGCGATCGATCTCGTCGCCGTAGTTCCAGCCGACGTCGCCGACGAAGAGTTCGTTGGTGCCGCGTCGCATCGCGGTCCGAAACGGGTTGCGGACGCCGTAGGCGATGATGCGGCGCTGGTTAATGTCGCTCGAAGTACTGAACGGGTTGCCCGGTGCGGCCGCGCCAGTAGCAGGATCTACGCGGATGATTGCTCCGCTCAGCCCGGTTGGGTCGGCGGTGGTGCGGGCATCCTGGCTGCGCAAAGACCCGCCCTGAGCTTCGGGCAATGTCAGCCCAGTTCCCGAGCTAGATGGCGGATCTCCGCACGGGTTACGCGGAGATCCGAACTGGCCCCAATCGGCGGTGAGATACGACGCGCCGTCGCCCGCGCCCGCGTATAAGAACCCGTCGGCTCCAAACTCCAACGCGCCAGTTGCGTGTGATCCGAATTGTTTGCACCAGTCGTCGATGAGCACAATGCGCGGCCCCGCGCTATTGCCATTTACTTGATAGCGCACCAGTCGTGAGTATGAAATGCAGCCTTCGGGCGCATCGCACGCGTCGTTCCATGCGGGTGTTGCACCGCCCGCCGAAATCGCATCGCGGCTGTAGAGCAGGTACACGTACGGTTGCTGGGGGAAGCTTGGGTCGAGGGCCATGCCGAGGAGCCCGTGGTCGAGGAATGAATACACCTCACGGCGGATGTCGACGAACGTGGTCGGCGTTGTATCCGCCATCGAGTCGAATATCTTGACGATTCCAGGCTTTTCGGCCACGAAGATGCGCCCGTCAGGAGAGAAACGCACTGCAATCGGTTCGGTCAAGCCGCTCAATGCGGCTTCAGAGACGAATGCGCCCGCCGCTTGTTGGGATCCTGTTTGGCGTGCATCTGGGGGTGTCGAGCGCCCGGCGGCTACCTCACCAGGAATCGGTAAGGCCGTGGTGGCGGCGAACAGACTGCCGACAATGAACACGTGGAATGTTCGAGGTCGGGTCATTTTGCGACGCTATCGCGCGCAACGTGACCGAGGACACGACGCGCGAACGGCTCTGTCGTCGTATCGTGCAGGCATGAGCACGCAGCGTCTGTTTGTCACTGCGCGCAGCGCCAGAGTGGTGGTGCGCGCGGAACCCGTCACCGCGATATCGGTGCAGAGTGGCAAGGCCGAAAGTGTGGGGGGCGATGTTGAAGTGTCGAGCGCATCGCAGGCCGTCGATGTGACGGTTCCCGAAGGGACCGACGTAGTGATCGGGGTTGCGTCGGGCCACGTGAACTGTTTCGGGGCGCTCGGCGCAGTGTCTGTGACTTCGCAGAGCGGCAATATCTCGGTGCAATCTGCCCGCGAAATCGACGCGCGTTCCGCTAGTGGCAGTATCGAAGTGGGTGTGTGCGATGAGCTGTGCCGGATCAATGCCAAGAGTGGGCGAATAGACGTCGGCACCGCGCACACCGTGGAGGCCACGACGATGTCGGGGCGCATCGATATCGGAGGCGCCGAGCATTCCAACACCTCAGCGGTGTCGGGGCGCATCACCATCGGGTCAACGGGGGTGCCCGACATCGTTGCCCGGACTTCGTCGGGCACCGTATCGATCTCGGTTCCCGCGGGCGTCACGCCGACCACCCGACTCGATAGCAAATCTGGTTCAGTGCGATGCGATTGTGGTGTGGGCGACGACGGGTCGATCGTTGTTGTGACCAAGAGCGGAGCGATCAAGATCGAGTCGCGCTCGTGACATCGGCGGTTGTCACCGGCGCGATTGCGTTCAGCGACATTGTCGGTTTCACCGAGTTGACCTCAGACCACGGAGATGATCTTGCGTTAGCGATGGTCGAACGTCACGAATCATTGGTGTCGAGCGCGATCGGCGATCATGGTCGGATCGTCAAACAACTTGGCGACGGGTTGTTGCTGTTTTTCGATGACGCGTGTGCGGCCGTCGAATCCATGCTGGAAATCCATCGCCATGCGAATAATCCCGCCGAAAAGCAACTGTTCGACGGCGTTCCGTTTTGGTTGCGGAGCAGTTTGCATTGGGGTTCGCCGCGGGTGCGCGGTCTCGACCTCATCGGTCACGACGTGAATCTTGCCTCGCGAGTTTCAGGTCTTGCGTCTCCGGGTGAGTTGCTCGCGACCGATGACTTGCTCAACGAAATCGGTGCTCGGCGTGAGCAGTTCACTCGGATCGGGCCCATATTCGTCAAGGGTGTTGCCGAACCGATCCGAGTGTGGCGCGCCACGGCGAGCCCGGTCATGAACGCGACGTTGCTTGCCTGATCGTCAATTGCTTGTATCCATAGCCCGCGCTCGTAGTTCGAACTTCACGACTTTGCCTGACGCGTTCAACGGGAACTCACGCACCACTTCGACAATCTTGGGTGCTTTGTAGTTTGCCATTTCCGCTTTGCACCAAGCTTGGATTTCCGGGCCTGTGGCGTGAGCGCCGTCGCGAAGAATCACGAAGGCGTGGCCGACCTCACCCATTCGATCGTCGGGTACGCCGATGACTGCAACCTGGGCGATTGCGGTGTGGCGCGACATGAGGCTTTCAATTTCCGCCGGGTATGCGTTGAATCCGCCGACGATGAACATGTCTTTTTTGCGATCGGTGATCTTGATATATCCACGGGAGTCCATGGTGCCGATGTCGCCGGTATGGAGCCACCCGTCGGTGTCGACAGCCTCTGCAGTCTCGGTGGGGTCGTCGAAATATCCGACCATTACGTTGTACCCGCGCACAATTATTTCACCTGGTGTGCCGCGAGCGACTTCAACGTTGCTGTCATCAACGACCAACACTTCCACTCCTTCGATCGCGCGGCCCGATGTGGTGGCGATTGTCTCGGCATCATCGTCGTATCGGCACATGGTTGCGATGCCGGTTGCTTCAGTCAGCCCGTAACCCGTGACAACGTTGTCGAATCCGAGTCGCGTCCACATGTCTTCGATCAACGTCACGGGTATTGCCGCCGCGCCGGTGACTGAAAGGCGCAGCGAAGATAGATCGAACTGGTCGAGATCGTTGCGCGCCAAAATTGTTTGGAACAGCGCTGGTGGTCCTGGCAACATCGAAATTCGATCACGAGGAATCCGTTCGAGCACCGCCGCCGCGTCGAAAACTGCGTGGGGTAGCAAAGTGCTTCCGCACATGAGTGCGGCAAGAATTCCGGCTTTGTACCCGAACGCATGGAAGAAGGGATTGACGACCAGGTAGCGATCGCCCGGTTGGAGCCCAATGACGTGTGACCATGACCGAAACGCCCGAAGATTCTGCGCGTGGCTTGTACGGACGCCTTTCGGCGCACCGGTAGTACCGGAGGTGAACAGCATGTCGGAAATATCGCCTGGTTGGATTGATTCGAGGGTCGCGATGACCTCGTTGGGGTCCGTCTGCAAGCCTCGACGAATGAAGGATGGCCAGTCGATGGCATCGCCCTGACTTTGGCCGCGGGCAACCACAACCGTGGTGAGCGACGACAATTCGCCGAGCTCTTCGCTCGCGCTTTCGAGCATCTCGACGTAGTTGGTGTCGAGAAAGCCGTTTACCGTCACCAATGTCTTGGCCCCGCTGCGTCGCAACACGTAGTGCGCTTCCGCGCCCTTGAAGCGGGTGTTGAGCGGCACCAGAATCGCTCCCGCGCTTTGTGCGCCGAGGGCAGCAACCGGCCACTCCCAGATGTTGGGTGCCCAGATTGCCACTCGGTCGCCCGGGCGAATACCGCATGCCGTGAACGCTGCGGCGGCTTCGATCACTCTCGGCGCGAGTTGCGCGTACGAGATGCTTACACCCGCGTCAACGTCGACGATCGCTTCGGCATCCCCGTAGCGGTGTGCGGTTGCGCGCACCATTCTTGGAATTGTTTCGAACTCGAGATCGCCGCGTGGGCCTTCGATTGCACTCATGTCGGTGAGGCTACCGATCTGCATGTCATGGCCGATGAGAAGAGGTGGAAGCGATCCGAAAACCGCCTGCACCCAATCGCGATGAACTCATTGCGTTGGGGCTGCTTGATCCTGGCGCCGCCGACGCTGCTGATCGAGAACTGTTGCTGCAATTTTTGCTCGCTCGAGGTTCCACGCTTGAAGAGCTCCGCCGTAGCAACGAATTGGGTGACTTGGTCGGTGCCAGCATCGACCAGACCTTGCGACCTGGGCCTCGTTTGACCCGCCGCGAATTGGCCTGGAGGACTGCAATTGATGACGACGTGTTGGTGCAGCTCCGCCAGGCGATGGGGTTGCCCGATCCCGGCGTGACCGCGGCCTTCTACACCGAGGCTGATGTGCTCGCGGCACGCGCGTTTGAGCGACTCTCGTTGCTCTTTAGCGAATCAGTTGCGCTCCAGCTGATGCGGGTAGCCGGTGCTGCGCTCTCACGAATTGCTGAAGCCTCTGTCAGCGCGTTTGCCGTCAATGTCGAAGCGCCCCTGCGAGCGGCCGGTACGACAGAAGTCTCGATGGGTCGAGCATTCGCTGAGGTTGCTTCGTCGCTCCCAGACCTTGGTCGTCTGCTCGACGTGCAGTTGCGTCATCATGTTGAAGCGGCAATTCATCAATTCATGCTGACTTCGAATGGGGCAGTCAGCGAAACGCACAGTTTGACGGTGGGGTTCGTCGACATCGTGGGATCGACTGCGTGGGCGCGTTCTCTGTCCCCGTCGACGCATGCCGCACGCATTCAGCACTTCGCGCAACTCGCCGGCGATGCCGTGAGCTTGCATGGAGGGAGGCTGGTGAAACTCATCGGCGACGAAGCCATGTTCGTTGTCGCCGACTCTGCTGCGGCGTGTCGCATCGCGCTCGACATTATTAATCGGTGTGCTGCAGCCGGAAATATTCCGCAAGTACGGGCTGGGTTGGCGACCGGTGATGTGATCTCGCGCGACGGCGATTACCACGGTGAGGTTGTGAACCTCGCAGCTCGCATCGTGAAGTGCGCGGAACCAGATTGCGTTGTCGCGGCTCGATCAAGTTTCGAGGCCACGTCGCGTGTCGCTGGAGTCGGATGGACGGTGCTCGGGGCTCGATATCTGCGCGGCTTTGATGAACCGGTCGAACTCGTTCAGGTTGTTCGCACCAAACTCCGCGCTGCTGCGTAAGGGAGCATTGTCATAATTCGCGGCGCGATCTTGATGACTTCGGGACGTGTTCCCAACGCGACGGTCACGCGCATTTGTCGGCCGTAGCTTCGTTGTAGGAAATGATCTCATTGAAAAAGCGTGTCATGCGAACTCCCACGTCCGCTCGGAGGCGCTCATTGCGGGCACGGCCGCCGAGCGTTGCGCGCACGAATTCGCCTGTGAAGTCGGCTCCCGCTGCGATGCTCAGAGAAACGCCACCGCCAAAGCGTGGATTCACTTCGATGCAAGTTGCCTCGCCTTCGTCACTGAGGAACCCTTGCAGACACGCGACCCCTCGGTATTGCAGCGCCTTCATCGTTCTCTCTACGAGGTGCGTTACTGCTGGATGCTGGAACGTCACGCCACTCGTAGAGATTCCACCCTTGGTAGCAAGGCGCCACCGAGGCGAGAGCCCAACGACCGTTCCGTCACGCTCCACGAGAACGTCGACAGTGAACTCGCGCCCTTGTACTCGTGTCTGGATGATGGGGTCGTCAACTCGCCGCAGCGCGTACGCCACGTCGTCGATGCTGTCGGCCGCAATCACATTGCGCGACCCTCTTGCTTGGCGCGGCTTGACGATCCAAGGGCCTGCAACGAGATCGCGCAATGTCGTACTGGTCGCCGGCGTTGCGATTCCGTGTTGGCGTAGCACCGTGGCGAATCGCGATTTGTCGTTGCATAGCGCGACAGTCGACGCGGGCGGAAGCCACACCTTGGTACCTGTAGCGTGGATATCGCTTTGGGCGCTTTCGATGGCCAACATTTCCTCGGCAACGGTGCACACAATGGCATCGACTGCGAAGTGGCGACACGCTTGCAGCAACATCGGTATGAACTTCGCAGAATCGGCCCGTGGTAGCACGAAACCGTGGTGCGCGAGCTCGACGCCGGGTGCGTGAGGATCTGAATCGGCAGCAAGAACCCTCACGCCAGCCGTCGAACGCAACGCTCGAACTACGGCGACTCCAGCCGCACCGCCTGCACCGGTAACTACAACGTTGGTCGTGATGCCGTGGCGGCTCATCGAGGCTCGCGTTGGTGTGTTGGTGCGAATAGCGATCGCAAACTGGCCTGGCCTCTGGGTCTTCGAGCGATTGGCGATGCCCGATCGAGTACTCGTTGCCAGGTATCGGCGCAGATTTTGGGTAGGTGAACACCAAAGTTTCGACCGCTGGCGATGAGTTCATTGTCGAGGGCGCAAGCACAACCTCCTTGGCTACAACTTGACGTCGACGCGGTCGGTCGCAGTGCATGGGTTCGCCTTGCCTGCGCGGCGGGGCCGGGTTGCGTTCTGGGTGTGCACATGTTGCGCGTCGTTGATCGTTTGGGCGGCGTTCGACGCCGATCGGCTGAGCTTGCCAGCGGCTTTGAGAGCCGGGCTTGAGAATCTTCCGGCGACCCAAATTCCGAGTCCGAGGCACGCAAGAATGAGTGCCGGCCCTGCGAGTCGCTTTCCGTAGCCGGACGCGAGTGGGCTCAATGTTTGCGCCGCGTCAGCTTCAAATTTGCGCAGAAGCCACGGAACTATCACCCACATCACCACGGGGATCATGCCGATGCCGATGAGGCGACGTCCCACGCCCCGTACCGCAACGAATGGTTCCGGATGCAGGAGTATGGCGAGCGCCGAGAGTGCGATGGCTGCGAACGCTCCGAATACGGCGATTTTCGGTGCCGCCGCCTTCGGACCGCTCAAGTTGGGAATGTCGCCAGTATCAAACTTGATCGACAGGGAATCGTCTTTGATCGATGCAGCCAAGGCGGGGTCGATTGAGGCGAGGCGGTCTTTCACCGCTGCGGTGACGGCGCTGGTATCGATGGCGATGTCGTTGGATTTCGGGCCGTCAGCGAGTAGTTGCTCGTGAAGCGAACTGATTGCGGCACCGAACGCAGCGACAACCTTCGGGTCGGCAAGGGCCGCCGTCGCGGCTTGTTGGGCAGCAGCGTTTTGGGAGCTTGTGGAAGACGGCAGCAGCGATGCCAACTGTTCGGAGAGCGACTTGATGGCGTTGTCTTGTATCGGCTTGGCGGCGAACAGGCTTGTCGCCGTGTCCCTCGTGGCTTCGACGTCGAACACGGTTTGGGTTGCAGCAAAGGACCACCACGACGCGACTGCCGCTAAACCCCCTAGCAGCAGTGCGACACGAGCGATACCACGGCTTTGCATACTTCAGTCTCGGCTGTTCGCGACTCGAAATGGAGGATGCCTTCGAATTTCTTGGTGGCTCGCAGGACGCCGCCAAAATGATCAGCCGGCCGTTGCCCAGATATGACAGGCTCTGGGCATGCCGCGGTTGACCTCCCGATTGACGTTGGACAACGTCAGTATTCGTCCACTTGTGCGGACAGATGGGGAGGCGGTGTTCAATTACCTATCGTCGGATTCGACGATTTCGCAGTGGACCCGCATTCCGTGGCCCTATACCCGTGCTCATCTCGAAGGGTTTCTTGCGCGGATCGACCAGTTTCGAACCGTCGGTGCCGACGTCGTTGCCGCGGTCACCGTTGGAGGTGACGACAGACTGGTTGGGTGCTGCGGCCTGCACCGGATCGATGCCGATTGGCAGCCACGATCATCGTTCATTCCAAACGAACTTGGCTATTGGCTCGGTGCTGAACAGCGTGGCACAGGCGTGATGCGCCGCGCCGCGTCATTGCTAGTGCAGTACGCCCTGACCGAACTTGAACTTGAAGTCGTGAACGCGCAGACGAATGTTGACAACGTGGCTTCTCAGAACGTGTTGAGGCGTATTGGTTTTCGATTCACCGAAAAGGTGTTCGCGTCGCAGGTGTCTGACGACAATCACGATCACGATCGTTTCTCGATTACCGCGGCGGATTGGGAAGCCGCGCACGGACCGCTGGTGGCACCTATGCCGTTTGAGCTTTGACCCCTTCGATCGCAACGGCCGCAGCCGCTCGATCGAGGTATTGGCCCCGGACGCCAAGATCGGTTTCTTTGCGAAGCGGTTGAAGGTCGTCGTCGAGTTCGTACACGAGCGGCAAGCCCGTTGGAATGTTCAAGCTGATGACGGCTTCTGCGCTCATGCCTTCAAGGTGCTTGACCAAACCGCGCAGAGAGTTTCCGTGGGCGGCAACGAGCACTGTGTGGCCGTGGCGCAGGTCGTCCACGATTGCATCATGCCAGTACGGAAGCATCCGGATGATCACGTCTTGGAGACATTCAGCGCGCGGCAGCACATCGTTCGGCAATGCCGCGTAGCGGTCATCAATACCGGAGTTCGGGTCCGCGATGTCCATCGGCGGCGGGGGAGTATCGAAGCTGCGACGCCACAGCATCACTTGTTCCGCGCCGTACTTCGCGACCGTTTCCTTTTTATCCTTGCCCTGCAAATCGCCGTAGTGCCGCTCGTTCAGCCGCCAACTTCGCCGGACCGGGAGCCATTTGCGGCCCATGGCGTCAAGCGCCATTTCAGCCGTGCGAATCGCGCGTACTTGCAACGAAGTGTGCACCACCGTCGGGAGCACGTTGGCGGCCAACATTTGTTCGCCGCCGGCCGTTGCTTCAACGCGGCCTTGGTCGGTGAGATCGACGTCGACCCAACCGGTGAACAAATTGCGACGATTCCATTCGCTTTGGCCGTGGCGCAACAAAATCAGCGTCGAAGTCATGGACACATCGTCGCAGGTGATGGACAACGAAGTCGAGTCGTATTACAGGTGGGTCGGTGGATACGCCGCGCGTGCATCCGCGATGGCTTGTTCGGCCGCAGCTGAACCTTCCCAGCCTCGAGTCTCGGACCCTTTGCCTGGTTCAAGATGTTTGTACGCGTCGAAAAAGTGGCCGATCTCATGGAGGAGGTGTTCTGGTACATCGGCGAGGTCTTGGGTGTCGACCCATCGAGGATCGTGAGCCGGCACACATAAAATTTTTGCGTCGGGCCCCTTTTCATCAGTCATCCAAAACACCGCGACCGGCCGTACGTGAATGTGGCAGCCAGGGAATGTGGAATCTTGGAGCAATACAAGCGCATCGAGAGGATCACCGTCTTCGGCATGGGTGTTGGGGAAGAATCCGTAGTCGGTCGGGTATTGCATGGCAGTGAACAACATCCGATCAAGCCAGATCTCACCCGTGTCGTGGTTCATCTCGTATTTGTTGCGGCTTCCTTTCGGGATCTCAACAATGACTTCGTGTTCCATAGGTCCTCCGACGTTGATGGTGCACGTACCGTAACCTCCCGGCCTGTGAATGGATTACACGTTGTGTCGTTGTGCACTGGTAACGCCGCTCGGTCGGTGATGGCAGGCGTGCTGTTGGCTGAGCACGTGCCCGGGCTCAATGTATCGACATCGGGCACGCACGTCATTGAAGGTCTGCCCATGAGCTGGCGTACCGCCGACGCGATCAAGAGCCTTGGGCTCGCGGTGCCAAATCACCGGAGTCGCCAGGCAACCGATGACGAGCTCGATCGTGCCGATCTTGTGATCGCCGCAGCAGCCGAGCACGTGCGATGGATGCGACGGGTGCATCCACGAGCCGCCACCGTCACTGGCACGCTGAAACGGCTCGCGCGTGATTTGGCTATACCGGGCGCAGTTCCCTTTGCGCAAAGGGTTGCCTCGTTGCAACTCGAGCGAGTCGAGCTCGAGCCAGATTGGGAAGACGTGATCGACCCGGCTGGCGGCGATGCCGATGTGTTCGTGGAGACCGCGGCCGAGATCGCTGAACAGATTCATATTCTTGCTCCTCGGTTGGTTTCGTAGATCGATGTATGTAGGCGCGGCGGCTGCGCTCAAATTCACGCACTATTGGTTTGAAATCAACAGCGGTTGGGCCGAACCAATTGGTGACACGTTGCAAGAGTGGCTCGATGACGACGTTTGCCAATGCCCTGATGAGTGTTGGGTCGCCGTCGACGGAGTCTGCGTGCACGGCCTTGCGAGTTGGTGGCTGGTGCTGCGAGCGATGGGGGAACACTCGACACTGTGTGGGCCTGAGCGCAGCTCGCTGCTCACGCATGCTCCGAATTTTCGTGACCTCGGTGGAATCGTGGCTTCAGATGGACGAAAGGTGCGTTCCGGCATGGTGTTTCGCAGCGGCGTCATGGATCTGCTCGACGATTTCGACCTGTCGCGTTTGCGGGCGATTGGCCTCAAGACGGTGGTGGATCTGCGGAGCTCCGATGAAGTAGCGCAACGACCGAATCGTCTGCCCGAAGGAGTCGTGAGCATCCACGTGCCGGTCCGCGATGTGTCGGCGGCACCTCGTGCGATCATCGAGCGGATCGCCGAGGGCGACACTGAAGGCATGGGCGCGCCAATGTTGATACGAGGCAACGAAGCGTTTGCCACAACCCACCGGGGTATTTTTGCGGAAGTGTTAGCGATTGTTGCGGATCCGCAAAATTGGCCAGTGGTGATGCATTGCACCGCGGGCAAGGACCGAACCGGATTTTCGGTTGCTGCCCTGCTCTGGGCCATCAACGTCGAACGTTCCGTTGTAGTAGACGACTACTTGCGGTCGAATGTTGCACTCGATGAGCGGCACGCAACAATCTTGCGCGACGTCGAAACCCGAGGTTTAGACGCCACCGTGTTGCGCGAGATGTTGACTTGCAGTCCTCAATACCTCGACGCTGGATATGAAGCGGCAGTGGCCGCGCACGGCAGTATCGAGATTTGGTGTACTGAAGGTCTCGGATTCAGCCCTGCGCAGCGCGGGTCGTGGTGCGATGCATTGTTGGAACCATTCGATGCTCTCCGGAAGGATTAGCCATGCCCATCGATCTTCGTTCGCTTGTCGACCCACGGCATACCGCCCTAGTGCTCCAAGAAGTGCAAAATGGTGTGGTTGGCACGCCGTCGGTTTTACCAGCGCTTGCCGCGGCTGCTGCCTCGGTGCGACTGGTTGACAACTGCGCGCGTTTGGCCGTGCGAGCCCGTGAGGTCGGCGTGCCCGTGTATCACTGCACTGCCGAGACACGAGTCGATCGAGTTGGTGCGAATCGAAATGCCCGCTTGTTTATGGGAGTAGACAAGGCACCAGTTCAATTGGTGCCTGGGAGCGAAGCCGTGCAAGTGCCGGAACAGATCGGCGTCGACGGCCGCGACGTTGTGTTGCCCCGCCATCACGGTGTGGGCCCGATGACCGGCACCCAACTCGATTCAATGTTGCGCAACGGCGGTATCTCGACCATCGTCGGCGTCGGAGTTTCAGTGAATATCGGGATGTTCAGTCTCACGCTCGATGCCGTCAACTTGGGCTACCAAATCGTGTTGCCGCGCGACGCCGTCGCCGGTGTGCCTGTTGAGTATGCAGAAGCAGTGCTCAACCATTCGTTGGTGTTGTTGGCGACTTTGTCGACCACTGACGCGATTCTCGACGCGTGGCAATAGCCACTTACAGCCAATACCGAAAACTCCGCGCCTGACAGTGCGCGTCTGCGCTCGCTAAGCCGATGAAGATCTTGCAGTTCGTTGCGACGTCGCGACGAACAGCACCACCGCTGTCGCCGTGAGCAGTGTCGAAGCAGCTGCGGCCGCAGGGAATGCATTTGGGCCGTATCGGGACAATAACTTTCCGGTGGCCCACGGCAATGTCATTGCACCGAGGCTTGAGCCAGCGAGATACACGCTCGTGACGGTGCCGGTCGCGGCGACGTGTTGTTCACTGAGCGAGAGCATCGATGCGAACATGGAAGCGATTCCGAATCCGAACAGCACGGTGCCAGTGACCAGCGCCGCGACACTGGACCGACCGATCGCGACGATTGCAAGTGCTCCCAAGGCGATCGCATGATCGAGGCACAACATCCGGGTGGCAGTGAGCCGTTGCGCGATCGGCACACCGACGATGCGGCCAACTGCAAACGCGCCCAGAAATGTGGCACCAAATGCCGTGGCACCCGCGGCAGTTGCGAAGCCGCGCGCTTCGACGTATTGATATATCCATCCGGCAAATGTGATTTCGACTCCGACATACAGCGCAAAAAACATCGCTCCGATTATCACGAGCGCGTGCGAGCCATTCGGAATTCCTCGGCCATGATCCTCATGAGGATTCATGGGCGATTCGGCCCGAACTACCAGTAACAAGGGTGTGAGTGCCAGCATCGCTGCGACGGCGTAGCCGGTACCGAGCCCGTCGGTCCATGCCAATGATCGCCCGATGATCACCGGCGCAAGCACTGCGCCGATCGCAAACGAAGCATGCAACGCGTTGATCGCGCGGCCGCCGCCATGACGCCACAGGATCGCAGAATTTGCTGGGATCTCGATCCAGCCGATGCCAATACCGAGCATCGTTTGCATCGCGAATATTGCCGCAAGGGAGTGCATTGACGGCAGTAGTGCGGCGGCGCCCGCCATCAGGACGATGCCGATTGCCAGTGCCGCGTGAGCGCTGTGCCGTACCACCCACTGCCCCGAAGCGGTGACGCCGATGAGGTAGCCAATCGACGCGGCGGTGAACAGGATGCCGATGTCGGAAGTGGTCGAGCCCGAGACTTTTTGAAATGTTTCGAGCGACGGGCCGAGCAACATCGTGCATACGCCCATCGCCACGAATGATGTGAGGTACGGGGCTGTCGCGGATCTGGTTGTGGCTTCTCGGCGAATTGAGGTGGTCGACGGCTGCAGCGGGGACATTGTGTGCAGCATTGCATATCGAGGGCTGGTTCGATCTGATGGCTGTGACACTGCGGCCTAGTGTCACTCTTATTATTGCCCGTTTGAGGAGTGCCTGTGAAGATCGCAAGTCGTGCGGTGAGTTTTGTCAATGACCGGCGATTGGATATGAATTCGTGAGCCGTGCCCTGACGCTTCGGATGTTGCTAGTTGCATCGGTAGCAACGTTGGGTGCGTGTGGTGAAGACGCTCGGGAGTTGAAGAAAGCTGATTTCATTCGTCGGGCCGATGCGATTTGTCGTGAAGCAAATGTGGCGGTCGACAAGTTGCAAGACGAGGTGAACCCTGACGACGAGAAGGCCTTTGCGGAACTCACGGCAAAGGCGTTCGATTTGCAACTTGACGCGCTCGACAGGGTCAAGTCACTTGGAACGCCAGACTCGGATGCCAAGGCGGTGAACGAGTTTCTGACCGAAGCCGAGGAGTCTTTTGCACAAGCCAGAGATGCCGACACGGAATTCAACTTCGGTTTGGCGGCGAAACGCATCGAAAATCTGGCGCCGGTAGCGGCGAAACTCGGCTTCGCGGTCTGCGGAACTCGATAGGTATCGCCACCACGAAGGTATCGCCGAACGCTGTATGTGGCGACGGTACGGTTCCTGTTTCATCTGTCGAAGGAGTTTCGCAATGCGTACATTCATCACTCGGGGACTGTTAGTCGCGACATCGCTGACGCTTGTGACCGCCTGCGGCGATGATAAGAAGGTGTTGAAGAAGGCTGACTACATCAAACAAGCAGACGCTATTTGCGCCGCCGCGGAAAAAGAATCCGACGGGCTCGGCGACCCCGAAACCGAAGCGGAATACCTCAAGTTGATTCCGAAAGCGGCCAAGATTTCGATCAAATCGATTGAAGACGTTCAAGCCCTCGGCGAACCCGATATTGAGGCCGCCAAGATCAAGAAACTGCTCAATGACTACAAATCGGTGTTCAGGTCAATATCCAAAGCAACCTCGATCAAAGCGATGGAACCCGACCTCGAGAAGCTAGAAGAGCTAGGGAAAGTTGCTGATGACTTCGGTTTTGTCGAATGCGGCCACGGGTAGCCGCACGTTTGGTAGCGCCGGGGCCCAACGGTTGCGCAATCTTCGCAAGTCGTAGCCTCATTCAAAAGTAGAACGCGTTACACTTCCGCGTATGACTAGCGGAAGCTTTAAGAATCTGATCGGGGGGCAATGGGTCGACGGCGCCGACGGCGCCTATGAAATCCATAATCCCGCCAACGGCAGTGTGGTCGGCCATGCACCCGAAGCATCGGTGCAACAGTCGCTCGATGCCGCTCGTGCTGCGAAGGACGCGTTCGCAAGCTGGTCGCGTACGACGCCCGAGTACCGAGCGGAGCTTTTGTCGAAAGCCGCCGACGCAGTGCGCGCCCACTCGGCAGATCTCGTGCCGCTGGTGATCTCCGAGACTGGTTGCACTGCCGCCGTCGGTAACACAATGCAGGTGCCGCAAGTGGTGGCGCGGTTCGATCGTTACGCCCGCGGCGCGATGGAAGACCTCGATATCCCCCTGTCTCCTATGGAGATGCCTGCAACTGCGCTTGCGCCCGGTGGCATTATGGGCGCAGTAATTCGCCGCATCCCGGTCGGCCCGGTTGCGTGCATCTCTCCGTACAACTTTCCGCTGGTGAACATCGCCGGAAAGATCGGCCCCGCGCTCGCTACTGGCAACACCGTCGTGGTGCGGCCCGCGTCGCAAGACCCGTTGGCCGTCATCGAATTGTGTCGCATCCTCAACGACGAAGTCGGATTTCCCGAAGGCGTGATCAACTGCGTTACTGGTTCGACACCTCCGAGCGGTGAAGCACTTGTCGAAACCCGCGACATCGACATGATCTCATTTACCGGTTCGACGGGGGTCGGCTTGCGAATCGCTGAGGTGGGCGGGCGCACGATGAAGCGGTTGCTGCTCGAACTCGGTGGTAAGGGCGCGGCGTTAGTACTTGAAGACGCTGATGTGAAAACTGCCGTTGGCGCAATCATGTCGGTGTGGGCATTTCACTCGGGGCAAATTTGTACGGCGCCGACACGCGTTATCGTGCACCGTTCGAAGTATGACGAACTCTGCTCGGGCCTCGTGCAAGCAGCTGGCTACCTGAAGGTCGGCGACCCTCTGGCACTAGGCACCGTTGTCGGTCCGTTGATCACTGAAGCGCACCGCGCTCGCGTGGAGAGCTATATCGCGGCCGGAGTTGCCGAGGGCGCCACCGTCGCGGTCGGCGGCGGGCGGCCCGATGGGCTTGATCAAGGCTGGTATGTCGAGCCGACGTTGATCACTGAGTGTCGCCCCGACATGAGGGTGGTGCGCGAAGAAATCTTCGGACCCGTTGTGGTAGTCGTGCCCTTCGACGGTGACGATGAAGCTGGCATCGCGATCGCGAACGACTCAGATTTCGGCCTCTACGACTATGTGTTCTCAGGAGATTCGGGCCGTGCGCTGCGGGCTGGCCAGCTCTTGCGGGCCGGAAACATCGGCATCAACACAGTGCAGCGCCACCACGAGGCGTGTTTCGGCGGCACGAAATATTCGGGTGTCGGACGAGATGGCGGAAGCTTCGGTTTGCATGCCTATACCGAGATGCAAAGCATGGTTTGGAGCCGATAGTGACAGTGAACATCGTTCCCGACGGCGAGTTGGCCTACGGCATTCAGCTGCCCGTGCAGGCGAAATCCGTGCGCACTTCAATGGAGTGGGAGCGCGGTGCGGAGATCGGTGCATCTGCGATGGTGCGGGCCGCGAAAGCGTGTGACGACGCCGGCTTCTTCTACGTCGCAGTGTGCGATCATGTTGCCGTTGCAGCTCCGGCCGCGATCGACGGCGGCATGTCGGCGACGTGGTACGACCCGATCGCAACGCTTGCCTATGTCGCAGCGGTGACTACCCATACGCGGTTGATGACGAACGTGTATGTCGCGGCCTATCGCCACCCGTTGCAGACTGCGAAACACTTCGCCACAATCGACGCGCTGAGTAACGGTCGTGCAATTTTGGGAGTGGGCGTCGGCCACTTGCAGAGCGAGTTCGATGCACTCGGCGTCTCGTTCGTGGATCGAGGTGCTGCAACCAACGATGCGATTGATGGAGTGATCGCTGCATGGGGCAACGAATTCCAGCAACTGCCGGCCCCGGTGCAAACGCCCCGGCCTCCTATTTGGATCGGCGGGTCAGGGGCGCCGGCATTGCGTCGCGTCGCGGAACGCGGCGATGGGTGGATTCCGCAAGGCACACTGCGCACCGTGATGCCTGAATCGATCGCGTTCATTCGCGCGCACCGCGACATGGTGCGCCCCGACGCGAAGCTGGATATCGGCTATATCCACGAGTATGTGTACGTGGGCGAAGCCAACTGGGATTTCGATGGCGAGTACACGGTTACGGGTTCCGACCAGCGCATTGTCGATAAGTGCAATGAAATGGGCACGATGGGCGTGAACCATTTGCAGATGCGGCTGCGATGCAGGGATCTCGACGAGTTCTGCGATCAGGCGGCGGCATTCGGTGAGCGGATTGGGCCCCACCTCGAATCGCAGGGAGCTATCTAATGGCGGTCATGGTCACGATGCGCCAAGACTTTCGAGCGCCCGCGTTTGGCCCCGCGACGACTGCCGAGATCTATTCGGAAGCGTTAGCGATGTGGGCTTGGGCCGATTCACGTGGTTGGGACATGGCCGTGGTGTCAGAGCATCATGGCATCGCCGACGGGTGGATGCCGTCGCCATTCACGATCGCAGGCATGGGCCTCGGCCGCACACAGCGGATCCCGTTTTTTATCTCAGCGTCGTTGTTGCCGTTACATGATCCAATACGAATTGCGGAACAAATCGCCGTGCTCGACTGTGCTGCGCCGGGTCGCTTAATGACGGTGTTTGGTGCTGGATACCGCGTCGAGGAATTTGAAATGGCTGGGGTCGCCCACAAGGAGCGCACGAAGATCCTGGAAGCGAGCATCGCCGTTGTGCGCGATGCCCTTGAACACGGAGTTGTTGAATATCAGGGCCGATCCGTGACGGTAACGCCGCGCCCAGTCACGCTGCCGCACCCGATGCTGTTTGTTGGTGGCGGTGTGCCTGCTGCAGCACGGCGAGCCGCGCGTTTGCGGTTGCCAATGATGCCGATGAACACCGACCCGGAGCTCCCGATCGCGTATGCAGCCGAAGCGCAACGGGTGGGCTACACCGAAGGGTTCGTGATGCACCCCAACGGCCCGACCTTCTTGCATGTCGCCGACGATCCCGAACGGGCATGGGTAGAGATTGGCGAGTACCTCTTCTACGAAACGAGCACGTACGCCTCATTTCAAACTCCTGGCCAACACTCCACACCCGTCGTGCACGCCGACGACATTGAAGGGCTGAAAACTGCGTCGAACCTATGGATCGGCACACCGCAACAGATCATCGATCGTGTGCAAGCCCACCCCGACGTTGCCGCGCTCAACTTTCATCCGCTAGCGGGCGGTTTGCCGCCGCGTCTGGCATGGGAAAGCCTCGAATTGTTCGAAAACAAGGTGCGAAAATACATCTAGGGCGCGAGGGCTAGCGCGAGTGCCGCGATTCCTAACGCGGAGGTGCCGTATGCGGTTGCGGCCAACGTGCGCGCGTTCGCCACGGGGCGGCCTTCGAGGCTGGCGCGGGCAATGAGGCGGGCCCATGCCAACCCAATGGCCCAGCCGACGCCAGCGACGGCCAACGCCGCCATCACAATTGTGAGTGCCGACGGGTCGTCGACAGTATCGAGGATGCGCTTCGCTACGGCGCCGAGAAGTGTCAAAACTGCAAGGCCAGAGCGCGACCACGCCATGTCGGTACGTTCGCCAGCAAGCCCCGGCACCTCGTGGTCGTCGATTGACGCATTCACTTGGGTCATTGTGTTCCGATGCTTGCAACGACGGCGGCGATTATTGCGGCGAGGGTCACTCCGATCGCCAACAATTTAGGGAGATTCGACGCGGGCAACGGACGTTGTTCGCGCATTGCCCGTTCGTTGGCATCCCAACGCCAAAAGCTGGTCATCGACAGTAACGCACCGAGGGTAATGAGCGGGACGCCGATGATTTTGCGGCCACCGCCGAACGAGAACTCTGGCAACACCGATGCTGCCGCGAGGCCAGTCGCGATGAGCGCCATCGCGGTGCGATTCCACGCGAGAAAAGTGCGTTCGTTCGCATATGAAAATCGCACGTCGGGCTCGGTGCCGATCTCGTGCAGCGGTCGTTTGTCGCGTGCCATTCAGTATCCCAATCGAACAAACTGATCTGCGGGCGCTTCTACCTCGGTGAGTGCTGCATGCAACATATCGGCGAGATGCGCACCAAAACGATCATCACAAAGGTTGCGCAGTTCGCCGGGATCGGAGCCGAGGTCGAATGCCTTGGAGCCGTCGAACTTTGCGTACGACCAAAACGGTCGTGGGTCACTGGCTTCGAAGGGTTGTCGAATAACAGGTATCGACGACCCCGGCATGTGGTCGAGATAGGCGCGATCATCGGGCATCGGTAGTTTGAGATCGGGAAAGCCACCCACTGGCATCGTGCTCCAGCGGTTCGAAAACATCGACATCGGCACGTTTCCCGCTACTGGAGCGCGCACATACTTTGCGTGATCCGCGATGAGATGCACTTCACGCCCGTATACACCGGACAGCGCCCACTCGCGAATGGAAACGGCTTCGCGGTGCAAAAGCGGAAGCAGTGAGTGCCCATGGGTCCGGTGGTCACTCGTCGCCCCGAAGATGTCGAGCAGTGTCGCATGAAGATCGACGTTGGTCGTGAGCGCGTCGCACGTCATTGGTGACGCGGCATTGCTGTCTGTCGGCCATCGAATCAACAACGGCGTGTGACCGAGCGGCTCGTAGATCGGGCACGCGGGCTTGCCCCAGATGTCGTGTTCACCAAGGAAGTGCCCATGATCCGTACACACGATTACCGCAGTGTCGTCGTTGCTCTCATCGATTGCGGTGAGGAGCTCGCCAAACCAGTGATCAATGAACGTGAGCTTCGCGCCGTAGTTGGCGCGAATTTGGCGGCCTTCCCGTTCGGTGATGACGCCCTTCGCGACGGCTCCGACGGTGTACGGCGGCCAGATCAGTCGTTGCGCCTCTGACCAATCTGGGTCGTACATCGACGCATACGGCTCTGGCGTATCGAATGGTTCATGCGGATCAAATTCGTCGATGAACAACAAGAACCGGTCGTGGTGAATCGCTTCTTCGCGCAGCCAGCGTGCCGCTTCTCGCATAACCCGAGGGCCAGGAAAGTCGGCTTCATCGCGAAACCAGCCGCGAGAATGGTCATAGTGCGACGATGGGCGGCCGAACATTGGTGCGCCGATCCAGCTTGGATCTGCGTGTGTGCGCCATGGATCGCTCTCGTGTCCGCGTTGGTAATCCCAAGCGGTGAATTCGGTGTGGTAATTCTCGCCGCCCACTTCGAACAGATGCGGATGGTCGGTCACGAGTTTGGTGACCACACCAGCCCGACGCAGTGGCGCCGTCAGCGGCTCTTCCCACAATTCCACTGATCCCCACGGTTTCCAGAGAAAATCGAGTGCCCCGCACAACAAGTCGTGGCGGGCGGGCATACAGGGCAGCGAACCGCTGTAATGCTGCGTAAAGCGAGTTGCGCTATCCGCGAAACGATCCAAATTGGGGGTGGCGAATTCGGTGCTGCCGTACGCGCCGAGCATGTGGCGATTGAGTGAGTCGAGCAGTACTACGACCACGTTCTGCGCCATGTTTGGGACCGTAGTCGGCCAACGCTCTGATTGTTGCGAAGCTGGGAGAGTGGTCAGCAACGGTCCAGTTCAGGGCCCTGTCGCGCGTCATTATGAGAACACGTTCTAGTATGGAAACATGCAACTTGCAGATATCAATCTCAACGACATGGACCGCTTTCAGGACAACTTTCCGCATGAGTGGTTCACCTATCTCCGCAACAATCTTCCGATTCACTTCCACGAAGGCCCCGACGCCGAAACGCCGGGGTATTGGGTGTTTACGAAGTACGACGACATCGTCGCGTTGAGTCGTGATTGGGAGACCTTCTCGTCGGAGCGTTCCGATCCGGAAGCGCCAACCGGTGGCGTCATGATCAACGAGATGCCCGCGGAGGCCGGCCTTGGAGCGATGATGCTGACGATGGATCCGCCGAAACACACGCGGTATCGCAAGATCGTCATGAGCGCGTTTACGCCACGTGTGCTGCGATTGTTCGAAGCCACCGTGAAACGGCGAGCGACCGAGATCATCGACACAGTGATTGAACGCGGCGAATGCGATTTCGTGAACGACATCGCGGCCGAACTCCCGCTGCAAGCCATCGCCGAGATTCTGGGCGTGCCAATGGAAGATCGTGGCAAACTGTTCGACTGGACGAACGCGATGGTTGGTTCGACCGACCCTGAATACGCCGTCTCGGAAGTCGATACCATCAATGCGCAAGTCCAAATGTTTACGTATGCGAATGAACTGGCATTGCAGAAACGGGCTGGCCATTACGACGACATCGTGAGTGAAATTCTGAACTCTGAAGTCGAAGGCGAAAAGCTGGACGAAATGGAGTTCGATCTTTTTTTCATGTTGCTGACGGTGGCGGGCAACGAAACCACGCGTAACGCGATTTCGCACGGCATGCTGGCGTTCTTTGACAACCCAGAACAATGGAAGCTGCTGACCGAACACCCAGAGCACCTCAACACCGCCGCCGAGGAAGTTGTGCGGTGGGCAAGCCCAGTCATCTATTTCCGGCGATCAGTCACCAAAGACATTGAATACAAGGGCCATCTGCTCAAGAAGGGCGACAAGATCACGATGTGGTATCCGTCGGTGAACCGCGACGAAGATGTGTTTCCTGAGCCCTTCAAATTTGACGTCACGCGCTCTCCGAACAAGCACCTCGGATTCGGTGGCCACGGGCCGCATCACTGCCTTGGTTTCAACCTCGCCCGTATGGAAATCGTTGCGATTTTCGACGAACTTACCCGCCGAATGCCTGACATCAAGATCGCCGGCGACGTCGACCGTTTGCGCTCCAACTTCATCAACGGCATCAAGCGCATTCCAGTCACCTTCACGCCGGGGGTAAAGGAACTTGATTGAATTAGCGCTTGGCCTGAGCGAAGGCAGTCATTGATTTGGTTGTCTGAGAGAACTGCGGATTCGACTGATAGCTTTGCCTCGCGGGCGCAAATGAGGATCAACGATCAGGCATGACCCGTCGGGGACTGTTGTCGGCGTGTGCACGAGGCATCGACATCTCGCCGAACACCGAAATCGATCGTCGATGCGTCTGATGATGTCGATTTTCAACGCATGGTCGTTGAGTTAATCTCGGTGTCAGCGTTCGTCGATGTGCCAGGGCTCGCCGAAGTTGTTCATGAGATCGAGGTAGGGGACAGCGTCGAATGCTTCCGGGCCGAGCACGCCACTACCTTCCCAAATGCCATTCGCGAGTAGTTCCAGTGCAAACACTGGATTGATTGCGGTTTGCCATACAACCGCTTGGCAGCCGTGTTTTGCCATGGTTTCTTCGTTGTCGCTCACGTGATACAAGTACGACGCTCGCGGCTTGCCATCTTTGCCGAGCCCGGTCACATAGGTGCCAGCACACGTGCGCCCATGCATCTTGTCGCCGAGACTCGCCGGGTCGGGGAGACACGCGGCTACAACATCGCGCGGCGACACCTCCACGCCGCGAACATTTACTTGAGGAGTGCGGTCAAGCCCGAGTTTGTGCAGCGTTTCCAACACCGAGATGAATTCGTCGCCCAGCCCATATTTGAACGTGACCTTGTTGCAATCGATCCAGCGTGGCACAAGGAGCACCTCTTCGTGCTCCACGTGTACGCATTCCACATCGCCGATACCGTCCGGGAAGTGAAACACTTCAGGTTCGGAAAATGGTGGGAGACAAAACCACCCTCGGTCGCGCTCCCAAACAATGGGAGGGTTTAAACATTCTTCGATCACAGTCCAAATCGAAAACGTTGGAGCAAAGTCGTATCCATCGATTGTGAGATTCGCGCCATCGCGAACCCCGACCTCGTCGATCTGCGAAAACAGGTGGTCGGCTGCGTAGCGCGCCGCCACATCGGCGAAACCGGGTTCGATGCCCAGGCCACACAACGCAAGCTGACCACGCGCTTCCCATGCAGATGCAACCGCGAACTGTGCATCGCCGAGCTTCACGCCGCATTCTTCGTGCGGATTGGTGGGGTGAGGCTCCGACAATGTCATTGCCATGTCCATGTAGTTGACGCCCGCGTCGAATGCGCCCTGAAAGATGCCAGGGTTGAATCGGGGATCGCATGCGTTCATCACGATGTCGACTCCATGAGCCTTCGCCAACGCCGCTACATCCTGGGCGCTCGACGCATCAACTCGGGCCGCCGTGAACCGCGAATCGTTCACGCGCTCGGCGATGCTGCGCGCCTTGGCTTCGTCAACGTCAGCGATTACCAGATGATCAAAGAATTCGCGGCCGCTTGCGGCCACCGCCATCGCGCCGCCCACTCCGCCTGCACCAACGATCAGAATTTTCATGAGGGCAGGGTATCGAAGAAACTGAACGGCGCGTCAGTATTGGACAGTGAATTACCAGAGTTGGTCGGTGTAGGTATCGGTGCCCACGACGGTCGCTCGAAACGGCGAGCAGAACGCCGCTTTCGCGATGCCCGCAGCTTCCATAGCTGCGCCGAGTCTCGCGAAAGAGTCGGCCCACAACGCTGGGAGGTCGCCATCAACGAACCACAACACTGTGAAGCGATTCCCGCCGTCGCTTCTGGGAACGTCGCTCGGAGCGTCGCCTGCCAACGGAATAGGTGTGAACTCAACTCCGACGACTGCGGGAAGTTCATGTGACTTCAAGAACGTATCGACTTGCTCCAGCGAAACTCCGGGGAGCGGCTCGCCAATGAACAACACGGCGTACGGTGAACGGTGATCGAGGGCCAGTTCCGCTGGCACCCCGTCGGGAAGTTCCAACGACGCGCGGTGTTCGTACATCACGGTGTGAATGTGGTCGCGCTCCAAAAACATGCGGCCGTTTTCGTGCAGCCAGCGCACCTGCGCGACGCCCCACTTCATCCACTCGGTGAATTTGCCGTCGAGGATCCAATAGATCGCGACATAGCTCCCGGAATTCGGATCGGGGCAAACGTCGTTGTCGACCGGATAACGCAACGCTTTCAAATCTTTAGTGGCAACATAGCGACCCCCTTGAATTGTCCAAGCACCAATCATGCAACCCGCGAAATAGTGATCACGCTCGTACCAACGGTTGTACGCGACCTCATGGCCCCTGCGCGGCTCAACCATGGTGATCAACGCCCCGCCAAGCGCGATTGGTCGATGTTCGGTGGTACCGGATCCGAGTTCTTGCATTACACGTACTCCTTGGCTTGTTCACGTAAGATCGTCTTGTCGACTTTGTGCATCGCATTGACGGGAAGTTCTTCGACACACACCAAGCGCTCGGGACTTTTGTAGTCCGCGAGCTGCGACCGACACCAATCGCGTACGTCTGACAGCGACGGTGGAGAGTGTTGCGAATCGACAACGAGAAACGCCACTCCAATTTCGCCCACGATTGGGTCGGGCGCTCCCACCACTGCGGCCGCGATGATCGCGGGATGTTCAGATAACACCGCCTCGACCTCCGCGGGATACACGTTGTAGCCACCGCGGATGTACATCTCTTTCAAGCGGCCAACGATGCGCAAGTTGCCCTCGGGTGTCGCGTAGCCGAGATCACCGGTGCGCAGAAATCCGTCGTTGTCAAGTGCATCGGCCGAGCCCTCAGGATCATTCCAATAGCCGCGAAACATGGCAGGCGACCGGAGCCGGATTTCACCCACGTTGCCTTGCCCCACCGTTGCGTCAGTCCCAGGGGCAACCAACCGCATTTCGACGACAGAACTGGGCACACCAACCGTCGTCGCCACAACTTCATCGGAGTCGCTGAGTTGCGTCCCGGTCGCGAGGCCAGCTTCGGTGCTGGTGTAGCGGGTCATGACGGCGCAGCCAAGACGTTGGCGCACCGCGCGGACTAGCTCAGGCGCAACCGCCGCACCGCCAATCCCAGCAAGGCGCAGCAGCGATAGATCGATCTCGGCGAGACGAGGGCACTCCAGCATTTTCACCCATTGCGTTGGCACTCCGGTTGCCATAGTGATGCGTTCACGCTCGAGCAGATCCACTTGCTTGTCTGCGGTCCACGGATCGGGTACGAGAACCATCGTGACCGTGTTTGCAATGTCGTCCCATGCGCGCGTCATGTATCCAACGTGCGCAAACGGCAACGATACGACGCGTCGATCGCCAGGTGCCGATAGGTCACCCATACCTTCGTGAATCGCTTTGAGACAGCGGTGATCGTAGACGGCGCCTTGCGGTAACCCCGTCGTGCCGCTCGTCCAAACAATCGCCACCGTGTCAGCATCGTGTAAACGCACAGCGAGTCGCGGAGTTCCACGCGTATACAACTGCGACAATTCGCCGACCCTCAGCACCGTTCCCCATTCCGACCCGACGTCGAGTGTGTCCGGCGCCACCGTCAACACGGGCGATGTTCTGTGCGAAATGCTCGCTCGTTCGTTGGGGCCCAAGCGAGGATTCACTGCAGACGTGATCGCGCCCACCTTCATCGCCGCCATATAACACAACGCGAAATCAATAGATGACGGCATGAGCAACGTGACCACATCACCGTGTTTGACACCACGATCTTGCAGCGAGGTCGCTATGCCATCGGACATCGCGCCAAATTGCTCGAACGTGATGCGCCGGTCGCCATCGACATACGCGTCCCGGTCGCCATGGGTACCGGCCGCCCATTCCAACACCTCGACCACCGTCTGCACGGTTGGGCATCGTAGGACCTACGCCTCATTTATGAAATGAAGACCCATTCGATATCAACCCGAAACCAAACCAGCCGATGATTGACGACAAGAACACGCTTCGAGTCCCGACCCCCCCCTATGGGCACAAGGAGCGCGAGCCCGCCGGACTTGCAACGAAGCCAGTCCGGCGGGCTTACTTCTGACCGAATTTTGCCGCTACTTGTCTATTGGTCGGTCGAATCGCCTCGTTCGGGTGCAAGGGTTAGATTCTGCGGCCTATGACACGATTTTCTGGCAAGGTTGCACTTGTGACTGGCGCAGGTAGTGGCTTGGGTCGGGCGACCGCGCGGCGTTTGGCAAGTGAGGGAGCGACAGTTGCGTGTCTTGATATCGCTGCTGATGCGGCGAAGGCGACCGCCGACGGCATCATCGCTGATGGAGGCCACGCTCGGGCCTACATGAGCGACGTGAGCGACCCTGATTCATCACGAAATGCCGTCGATGCTGCCGCGAGCGATCTCGGCCGAGTGCAACTCGCGATCACGTGTGCGGGCATTGGTCGGCTGGTACACACCCATGAGATGCCGTGGGAGATGTGGCGAAAAATTTTGGGTGTCAACCTCGACGGGACCCTGTTGATCTGTCAAGCCGCAATACCGTATTTGCTCGACGGTGGTGGTCGGATCGTGACCATTGCTAGTAACGCTGGATTGATGGGTCAGCCCTACTCAGCCGCGTACTGTGCGAGTAAGGGCGGCGTAGTGAATCTCACGAAGGCGTTAGCAGCGGAATACATGACCAAGGGCATCACGGTGAACTGTGTCGCGCCCGGAGGTATGGACACCCCGTTGCAAAACTCCTTCGCGACAACGCTTCCCGAAGGCGCGAGCTTTCGAGAACTCCACAAAGTGATGACTCCCATGGGCGTCAGTCAACCTGAAGAGGTCGCTTCGGTGATCGCATTCGTAGCTTCCGACGAAGCGCGGTACATGACTGGGTCGATCGTGAGCATCGACGGTGGCCTGACGATCTAGCTTCGTTTCTCGACCTGCGCGTGAGGAGTGCAAATGTTTGATGATGCAAAGTCGGTCTCGGAGCTGATCGAACGCCGCGCGGCCGCGAGCCCTAACAAGGTGATGCTGTGCGCCGGCGAACGCGAAATGACCTTTGTTCAGTATCGCGATGCCGTCGAGGTGGCCGCGGCCGGTTGGGCGGCGCTCGGCGTTGATGAAGGCGACCACGTGTCGTGGCAACTACCGACGTGGATCGAATCGGCGGTCTTGGTCGGGGCACTGTGTCGCCTCGGCGCGATCCAAAACCCGATGTTGCCGATCTACCGGCAAAAAGAAATCGGATTTATTACCGGCCAACTCGGAACAAAATTGCTCATCACGCCGAGCACATGGAACAACTTCAACTATCACGAACTTGCATCGTCGATCGTCGGAGATTCAGCAGTGATCGCAGACTCCTGGAACCCTGACGGCGACCCGTCGACGCTGCCTCCAATGCCCAAGGTGTTCGACAACCGTGGCGATGATCCGGTGCGTTGGGTGTTTTATACGTCAGGCACAACGAGCGATCCGAAGGGCGCACAACATACGGATCGTTCGGTGATGCAGGCTGCCATTGGATACGCCAAGAAGACCCATGTGACCGAACACGACATCGCGATTGTTGCGTTTCCCTTCACGCACGTTGGCGGGGCGATCATTGGAGTATTCACGCCGTTACTCACTGGCTCGACCGCAGTGTTAATGGAGGCCTTCAGCCCGCAACTGACCACCGAGTTGGTGGGGCGTCACAAGGTGACGTTGGGCAATGGAGCGCCGGCGATTCATCAAATGCTGATCGCTGAAGCCAAAGCACACCCCGAGGCGTACGCGCACGTCCGAGCCTTTCCAGGTGGCGGGTCGCCCAAACCCCCGAATCAACATGATGAAATCCGAGCGGTCGTGCCGAGCGCCACACAGGGCATCAACTCGGGGTACGGGCTCACCGAGGCGCCGATCTTGACGCAGACTGATACGGACGCGCTGGATGCAAGCAAGATTGTAGGTGAAGGCACGCCAACGGAAAGTGTGACGATTCGTCTCATTGATGGGAGCGGCAACGATGTTGCGGCTGGTGCCGAAGGCGAGATCGTGGCCAAGGGCAATCAGGTGATGCGCGGCTATACCGACCCGTCGCTTGACGCCGCGGCATTTACTCCAGACGGCTTTTTCAAGACCGGCGACATAGGTCGGTTCCTTGCCGACGGCACGATCGTTGTTACCGGTCGCATCAAAGACATCATAATTCGCAAGGGCGAAAATGTTTCGGCCAAAGAGGTGGAAGACACACTGTTTAATCACCCGCTGATTGCCGATGTTGCGGTGTTCGGCATCCCCGACATGGATCGAGGCGAAATGGTGGTCGCCGCGATTGTTCCCAAGGTCGCGGCGAACGCGCCCGACCAGGCATCGGTGTTGAATTTTTGTAAAGACGCGGGGTTGATGCTGCAGAAAATTCCCGAACGAATAATGGTGCTGGATGCGCTGCCACGAAACCCAAGCGGCAAAGTGCCGAAGCACGAACTCCGTCGACAACTCGTAGGCGAATAGATGCAGGTTTCCGTCACCATCTCCGGCTTCACGCGGCTCTTCGACAACGACCTCAGCAAAGTGCTCGACGCTGCGAAAGTTATCGATGACGCGGGCGTACACCAGCTTGTGCTCGCGGACCACGTCGTGATGGGGGATCGAACGGACCGTTATCCCTTTGGCACATTTCCGTACCCATCCGAAGAACCCTGGCCTGAGCCGTTGACGTTGTTGGCCGCGATTGCTGCGGTCACCACGAACGTCCGGCTCGGCACGGGAATCCTCATTGCGCCATTGCGCCCGCCCGCACTGCTTGCCAAAACGGTGGCAACCCTTGATCAGATCAGTGGAGGTCGGGTCGACCTCGGGGTAGGCACTGGCTGGCAGCGCGAAGAGTATGGCGCGTGCGATGTGCCTTGGAATACCCGATGGCAACGACTCGACGACACGATGCGCGCGTGTGCTGCCCTGTGGACGACGCCAGGGCCGGTGAAGTTTGCATCCGAAACCGTTTCGTTCGATGCCGTGTGGTGCAATCCAATGCCAGTGCAGACGGCCGCGGACTCTGGGATCCCCGTCTGGTACGGGGTGGCTGCAAGCGGAGACCACATCGCACGCATGGCTGAGCTTGGTGCTGGTTGGTTACCGATTCACATCACGACGCCGGACGAACTTCGTGATGGCATTGTGGCCCTGCGGGCCGCGGTCGCCGAGCGCGGTCGCGATCCCAAGGCGTTTCACGTGCGGGCCGGAGCGCGACCGGTGATGGGCGACGACGGCAGGCTCGACACGGCCGCGACCCAGGCCGAGAATGCCTGGCTTGCCGAAGCGGGCGTCGACTCGGTGAGCATCGGCACTGGGCGTCACGTGGCCGACGGCGAGTCGCTGCGAGCGTTTTTGAGCGATGCCGTTGAGGCCTTCGCAGGTATTTCGTCGTAACGCAATCAGCCCGGCACTTTGCCGGCCGATGAGTGTCGATGGTCGGAATTTCGCGTCAGGTTGTTGGGGGCGTCGTTGTGGCTCTCGTCGCGACAGCTTGTGGGAGCGATGCGACGACGAAGGGATCAACCACAACCTCGTCTGTGGCGATCACAACTACCACCGTGATTGCACAACGATTCACGTCGACCTCAGCGCTGCTGAAAACAAGCTCAACTCCAGCACCGTCGACAACAACGATTTCAGCGGCAACTCCGTCGACCACGGTCGCACCGGTTGTTGGCGTTGACGGATGCAGCCTCACTGGCTTGCCGGCCGGAGCAACGGTGACCGGGACCATAGTTGGAGATGTCAACGGCGACGGTAAAGATGACACGTTGACGACCTACGTCGCTGACAAGTCTGCCGGGTTCCGCGTACTCTTCGGTGGCGGCGGCGGATTCCAAAACCCGATTGCCTACGCGGGCGCAGGCGACGGCGCCGTGAAGGCGTTGGGTTTGACGTCGCTCGTTGGGCAAGTGACTCCTGACGACGTCACCTTGCAGGTGTTCGCCAGAGTTGGTAGCGGCGCGAGCACTCAAATAGTGGGCCTGTATCACTACGAGAACTGTGCGCTGCAACCTGTGAACTTGCCTGATGGCAAGGACGCGACGTTCGTCGTTGGCGGCGGGGTGATGCACGCTGATGGGCTGGCCTGCGACGGTGTCGCGGCTGGTGTTGTTCTCGCGGTGTACAGCGCAAACAGCAGCAACGGCAGCAAATTCGCAACCTCCGTGCAGGGATATCGCTATGCAAATGGTGGGTTGACGAAGTACGGATCCATGATCAACGGGACTATGAATCTGCCTGCCGATTCAGCTGCATTCGAATCATTCGCAACGATCGACTGTACCGGAATCGAGATATAGCAATTCAGGTCTGACAAGTTGGCTGCCGGACGCGGCCACGCGGTGCGGCCATCACTATCTTGAGCCAGTCAACGGCTGCGTCGATCGTTTCCGGGTGGCCATTGACGAGGTCAACACCATGCGTGGATCCTTGAACAATTTCTGCCTTGCTCTGCAATTCTTGGCTTTCGGTGAGTGCGCGAGCTGTAGCTGCAGTCTCGCCATCGCCGTTTGAAGCGATGGCGAGTATGGGCTGGCCCGGTACTTTGATTATCTCACCTGCTGAAAAAGTGATTGTGGCGTAGGCGGCGATTTCACAATCGTTGCTGGCCCGCAGCACATGACCCGCACCGAGCGACGACCCCATGAGTACGAAGGTACCAACGCCCTCTCCCCGTAGTTGCTGAACGACGGCGGCGATGTCGGGATCGCCCGAGGAGTCGTAGTCGTAGGCCACTGCTCGATAACCGGCAGCTACGAGCTTCGGCATCACTGGATACCAGGAGTCTTTGTGCGTGCTGCGTCCGTGCACCATCACGATGGCAGTCGGGGCTTCCGTGTTGCCAAGCTCAGCGGTGGAGTGCCCGGCGATCGTGGTCAAGCGCAGCCCATCGGGCTTCGCGACCTCGCTCCCGCACTGTGTGGTGAATGTCGCAATGAGTGCGATGCCGAGAGTCGCGCGGATCGTTCTGCGAATCGTTGCAATGCTTGCGAGGTTCATTTCGTCGCCTCAAACTCTGCGGCGCTGACGAGCGCATCAAAAAGTGACTGTTGGTTCGGATCAGTAGGCGCAGTGTCTTCTGGATGCCACTGAACGGCGAGCGCGAACCACGAAGCATCGCTGGGCTCGATTGCTTCGACGATCCCATCGGCTGCTCGCCCCACCACCCGCCAGCCCTGCGCAACGCGATCAACGGATTGGTGATGATGACACGAAACGGTTGGCGTGAGGGTGCTCATCACAGTCGCGACGCGCGACCCGGCGTCGAGCTTGATGAGATGATGTAGCTCGCCGTCGCGAAAACCAGGGCGGCCGTGGGCTTCAACGCCATCGAGATCAGGAATGTGTTGGTGTAACGAACCACCGAATGCCACGTTGAGTACCTGCAGCCCTCGACAAATTGCGAGCAACGGCACCGACTGCGCGCGTGCCTCTCGCGCGATCGCGATCTCGAAACTATCCACGGTGGCGTCAGTGCCATACACCGTTTCGTGGCTGATTCCGCCGTAGCGTTGCGGCTCCACATCGGGTCCACCCGTGAGAACGACGGCGTCGAGCCGCCCTACAAGCATGGTGATGTCTTCATCGCTGCATTGCGCAGGGTCGAGTAGAACGGGGAGTGCGCTGGCAGCCCGCAATCGCTGCAGATACTTGTCGCGTTCGCCGATGCCGGCTCCGGTCCAGCCTTTGACCCGCCCATCACCAAGCGTACGAGCGGTCAGACCGACGAGAGGTTTTACCACTGATCGAAGTTTCGCTTGTGTTCCCAATCTGTAACGTGGCGATTGAAGCTCGCCCATTCTTGGCGCGCAGTATTTAACAGATGGAAGTGCACCGCTTCGCCGAAGGCATCTATCGCCACCTCTGACTTTTCGAATTCATTGATGGCTTCCACGATGTTCCATGGCACTCGCTCCACGTCGGTGGAGACATACGCGTTGCCTTGAAAGGGATCGCCGGGCGTGAGTCCAGCTTCAATGCCGTGGAGCCCGGCCGCAATGGTTGCGGCGAACGCGAGGTATGGGTTGGCGTCTGCGCCGGGGATACGTGATTCGACTCGGAATCCTTGGCCGTGGCCGACGGTGCGAAATCCGCACGTGCGGTTGTCGTCGCCCCAAACGATCGCAGTTGGTGCCCACGACTCGGGCTGGTACCGCTTATATGAATTCACAGTGGGTGCGTGCATCCACGCGAGCTCGCGTGCGGTAGCCATGAGTCCGCCGAGCCAACCTTGTGTGACCGCCGATTGGTGATGTGGCGCGTTCTCGTCCCACATGAGTGACTGCGCGCCGTGCTGATCCCAAACGCTTGAATGAATGTGGCATGACGAACCAACGCGATCGATGTCATATTTCGCCATGAAGGTAATGGTGCGCCCGAATTGGTGCGTGATTTCCTTCGCGCCGTTTTTGTAGATCACGTGACGGTCGGCCATCGTGAGCGCGTCGGCGTATTCCAAGTTGATCTCGTGCTGGCCGAGCTCTGCTTCGCCCTTCGAAAACTCGACAGGAACCCCTGCGTTGTCCATGCCGTTGCGGATGGCTCGGATGATGGACTCATCGCGCGTGGTCTGCAGAATGTGATAGTCGAGCACTACGTTCGAAATGGGAGCGAGCCCGCTGTAGCCCTTCGCGGCGGCTTCCTCATGATTCTCTTTGAACAAGAAGAACTCGAGTTCGGATGCCATCTTGACGCTGTAGCCGAGTTTGGCCGCGCGTTCGATTTGGCGTTGCAGGATTCGGCGCGGCGACACCTCGATTGGGGAATCGTCGTGCTCATCGACGACGTCGCACATCACAAGTGCGGTGGCCTCCAGCCAAGGGATTCGGCGGATTGTCGACAGGTCGGGTCGCAGCGCAAAATCGCCGTAGCCTTTTTCCCAATTGGCGAACTGGTAGCCCGGAAGCACGGTCATTTCGGAGTCGACCGCTAGTAGATAGTTACAAGCGTGAATCTCACCTGCACCGCGCTTCATCTGGCGCAACCAATAGTGGCCGGTCACGCGCTTGCCCATCAGACGGCCTTGCAAATCAGGAAACACCACCAGAATTGTGTCGATGGTGTAGAGCTCGATTGCAGATGCGAGCTCGTCGGCGTTGAGCATGCCGTGCACTGGTGTCATAGCTGCAGCCTACGCAGGTTGCTATTCAGGGGTCACGTACGCCGCGGTGATGCCGCCGTCGACGACAAGTTGTGAGCCGGTGATATAGCTCGCTTCGTCGGAGGCGAGAAAGAGTGCAGCGTTCACAATCTCTTCGGCTTGTGCGAGTCGACCCATCGGGATATGCACCATCCGGCGTGCTTTGCGGGCAGGATCGCTCATCAACGGTGCGAGCAGGGGAGTGTCGACGGGGCCGGGGCACAATGAGTTGGCACGGATGCCCTTGCGCGCCCACTCAACCGCGATTTCACGAGTCATTGCGAGGACGCCACCCTTGCTGGCGGTATATGCGATCTGAGCTGTGGCCGCGCCCATCAACGCCACGAATGATGCGACGTTGACAATGGAGCCGCCGCCCGACTCGACCATTGCAGGGATACCTGATCGACAACCGAGCCAGACGCCTTTGAGGTTGATTTCCATCACGCGTTCCCACGTGCTTTCGGGTGTGTCCATGACACCTCCGTCGTCATCGGGAAAGACTCCTGCGTTGTTGTACAACACATGGAGACCGCCGAAGGTCGTCATCGCGTGCGCCACCATCGCATCGCAATCGGCTGCCTTCGAGACGTCGGCAGCGATGAACGTTGCGCGATCTCCGAGCGATGCTGCCACTGCCTGCCCAGCCGCTTCGCTGTAGTCGACGACCACGACGCGAGCCCCCTCGGCTACAAAGCGTTCGCTGGCGATTTTGCCCATGCCACTCGCGCCACCGGTGATGAGTGCAACTTTGTTTTGGAGCCGAGGCATCATGGAACCTTTGTTGGGTCGTTGGGATAGTTGCGCACACCGTCGACGATTTCGGCCTGCAGATTGTGGGTGGCGCATACGATCAAGTTGTGGGTGCGCGAGTATTTGTTCATACGGTTTGTGACGGGCGCGCTGCCGTCTTTAGGCAGTAACAGTTCGGGTCGCGGGTCGTCGTTTCGCAATTTTGTAGCGTACGCGGCGCGGCTCGTATTGACTCCGTTCCAATCGGCAACCCACCCGCTGTACGCGGTTGCCCCGACCGCATTCGTCGGGCGAGCCGTTGCGAGTTGTTTGGCCATGGCCACAAAGATTGTGTTTTCTGCTTCGAGCAGATCGGCGGCTTCGGATGCCGCTGTGGTTGCGATAACGGGGAGTTTCTTGAGGCGTTCATACGCGTCACGACAGGCAGTAGCGGCGACCGTGCGCGCCTGTTCGTTGAGTTTCTCCGAAGTCGTAGGAGCGAGCGCGTTGTAGACGACGGCTCCGCAGCTGATCAAGGTGAAGGCGACGATGATGATAAGCGGCAACCGAGCCCGAAAGTCGCTCGTCGATTGCATGCCGGACCCAATGTCTTCGGTGACTGTAGGGTCGGATTGAGAGGTTGGAGTGCGGGCCATTTATCGCCTTGACGGTCGTGGCACAAATGCAGTGCGGTCGCTGCGAATGTATGGGATGGATACCGATTTGAATCGATCGGGCTCATCGATCTGACGCCTCGTCAGATCGACCGGTATTGTCTGAAAGCAATGGAACTTCGCTACACCGAAGCAGAGGAAGTATTTCGCGCTGCGTTGCGCGAGTGGCTCAACAGCGAACTTCCTGGCATGGCCCCGCAGCCGCATCGTGAAGATTGGGTCGCGCGTCGCAAGTGGGATACGGATTGGCAGCGACGACTGTTTGATGGCGGATACGCAGGCTTGAACTGGCCGAAGGAGTTCGGAGGCCAGGGCGCGACACCCACTGAACAGCTCATCTTCTTTGAAGAAACCACAAAGGCGCAGGCTCCTTACGTCGGAGTCAATTTCGTGGGAACCTTGCACGCAGGCCCGACGTTGATCGAGGAGGGTACCGACGCGCAGAAAGCTGCACACCTCTCGAAGATCTTGCGCGGCGATGAAGTGTGGTGCCAAGGGTTTTCTGAGCCGGGCGCGGGCTCGGATCTCGCTTCACTGCGCACCCGCGCCGATCGCGACGGAGATGACTATGTGCTGAACGGCCAAAAGATTTGGTGCAGTTTTGCTCACATTGCCGACGTGGGGGAATTTCTTGTCCGCACAGACCCGGATGCGCCAAAACACCGCGGCATTTCGTGGCTGGTTTTGCCGATGGATCTTGCGGGCATCGAAATCCGCCCGATCAAGACGGTATTGGGTAGCTCGGAATTTTGCGAGGTGTTTCTTACTGATGTCCGCGTGCCCGTGTCGCAGCGTGTCGGCGCAGAGAACGACGGTTGGCGAGTCACAAACGTGACGTTGAAATACGAACGTGGCACGGCGTTTGTGTCAGAACTCATCGATTCGCTACGGCTGTGCGCTGATGTCGCGGCGATTGCGTCAGATGCGGCACACCTGCGAGAACTCGGGCGCTGTTACGCCGACTTTGCTGGACTCTGGTCGTTGACTAAGCGAAACGTAAGTCAAACTTCTCGCGGCACTCCAGGCGCAGGAGGAATGGTGATCAAACTCGCGTATTCCGAAGCTCGCCAGCGATTCGGTGAACTGTGCTTGCGAATCCTTGACCGCGAGGGGCTCTATCTCGACGGGAATGAACTCGTCGAGGAACGGTTGCGCACGATGTCGCTCACGATTGCGGCGGGCGCGAGTCAAATTCAACGCAACATCATTAGCGAGCGCGTGCTTGGATTGCCGAGGGAGCCACGATGAGTGATGTGGCAACGCACGCCGACCCAACTCTGTTTGGAGTGCTCCGTGGATCTTGAACTGTCGGCGGATCAAGTGTCGATGTGCGACGGAATTCGCGCGTTGCTTCAAGGAAGATTCAACCCCGAACGCGTACGCGAAGGTTTTAATCAATCCGTGTATCAAGAACTCAACGATGCAGGAGTGTTCAGCTTGATCGCTGACGGCTTTTGTTGGGCGGATGCCGCGATTGTGTTCGAACAACTCGGTACGTTCTGCGTGCCGGGTCCGCTGGTCGCGTGTGCATTGAGTGGCGAATTGGCGAGTCATGTCGAAGCGCATAACCCAACTGTGGTCGAGCATCTTGGGCACGTCGATAGTGTGTTGTGCATTGGCGCGGACGTGCGCCGCGCTCGCGCCGATAGCTTGACTGGCGTCTTGTCAGATTGGCCGCTTGATCCGTTGACACCCGTCACTCGCGTCAGCGCACCAGCTTTCACGGCCATCGTTGGCGATGCTGCGGCCGCCATTGAATGGCGTCAACGAGGCGCAGTGCTGACTGCGGCATACCAACTTGGTATCGCGAGCCATCTCGCCGACATGTCCGCTGAATACGCAAAGTCGCGGATCCAATTCGACCGGCCTATTGGTTCGTTTCAAGCGGTGAAGCACTTGCTTGCCGACATGGTCGTACGGGTCGAGATTGCTCGAGCCAGTGTCTACGCTGCCGCGGCGCACCTCGACGAGCCCACCGATTCGGGTCTTGCCCGCACGATTGCAGTTGCTAAGACCCTCGCAGGCGAAGCCGCAATCGCCAACGGAAAAGCCGCGACGCAGGTACACGGTGGGATGGGATACACCTGGGAAGTTGACGTGCATCTCTACATGAAACGGGCTTGGCTGTTGGAGACCCATTTTGGCAATTCCGATTCCCACTGTGATGCCATCGCTGCAAGCTTGTAAACGCGGAACTGCCAATCACTCAACTTTGAGACGCCCTCAGGCCGATACCGCAGGGGTGAACCAATGCCCGGAGTGCGATTATCTCGTGCCCTCGGCTTGGGAGCATTGTCGACGCTGCGGCGCTTCGCTAGTGACCGCCGCTCCGGTCTTGCCCGTGGGCGGGTCATCATCGACCCGAATCGTGCGCCCAAGACCTGACCTCGCGCCCCGCTCCAGCTCGGTCCGCCCGCCACCGCCCGCAATGAGCGGCCAATACACCCCACCGCCGCGCGTTGGCGATGCCGCACCTCGGCGCCACCGCGGGCTTGCGCGTATTCCGGTGGTTGGTCCGGTGTGCATCATGGTGGTCGTGGCTTCGTTGTGGCTGGGGTGGCAGCGGTATTTCCATCCCCCGGTACCCGCGGCCTTGAGTCCATGGATGGAACACAATCAAGGCGTCGTGTACCGCCCGCAGGGAACCACATTGTCCGTCTCGCTCCCATCGATGCCGAACGAAATGACGGTGAAAGTGGTGTTCGGTCCTGGGCGTCAGGGCTCAGCGCGCGTGGCGCGTAGCGTGGCCGGTGACCATGAAATTTTGGTGGTGTGGCTCGTGGCTCCGGCCGATGTGCTCAATAGCCCAGGGTCCGATCCGGTGACGTTGGCCGCCGATTTTGCAGGGCGAGCAGGCGGCTTCAAGATATTGGTGCCGCGCAACGTGCAACATCACGGGCGCCCGGCCATCGAAGGCGTGATTGACCGAGACGGGCTTGATGGGCGAGCGTTGGTAGTTCTCGACGGCAATTCCGTCTTCGCGGTGCTCGTCAGCGGCGCCACGGAACCCGAGGCGGGCTTTGAGTTTCTCGTCGATTCGTTCGGGGTCGGTCCCGCGCCGCAGTAGGCGCGGAAATAGGTGACCTTGAACTTGCGACGCATGCCGTGAGCATGAAACCGAGGTCGTGTGCAGTCAACGAGCTGGCAGTACTGTTGGCATCGTGGTCCAGGAATCGTTCAGCGTCGCTTGTGACCAGATCTTGTGATAGACGGCGTAGCTCCCGAGGGTGTGAACGCCGAGCGCGCGATCGACGGCCGCGAACTTGGCATTCGAGGCGCGGCAACCCGCCGGCGATTGCTCGACGCGACCGCTGAGCTGCTCCAAAATCACGGGGTTCGCGAATTACGGGTCGTTGACATTGCGCGCTCGGTGGGAACCTCTCCGGCGACCTATTACCAGTACTTCCGCGATGTTGATGAAGCTGTGCTCGTACTGGCTGACGAAGTGGGCACCAACGACGTCATGCCCATCGCATTGTTGTTCGATCGCTTATGGGATTCCACCAGCGGCTTGGACATAGTGCGTGAACTAGTGCGCAGCTACTTCCAAATGTGGGATTCGCATCATGCGGTGCTTCGGACACGCAATCTGAGCGCCCAAGAAGGCGATCAACGATTTCGTGCAATACGCAACCGCACCAATCGGCCCTTTCTTGAAGGCTTCGCGGCGCAGGTGAGGGAGCATCAGGCAATGGGTGCAGTTGCTAGCGAAATTTCAGCGGTCGCAGCTGCAGCCGCGCTGACGGCGCTGATTGAGCGGATGGCCGCATTCCATTCAGAGTTGCGGGCACTCGGCATCAACCGCGACGATGTGATTGAAACGACCGCTCGCATATGTTTTCAAACTGTTCTTGGCACTCAAGGAGCGCAAACATGAATTTCGAATCCCGCATGTTGATCGACGGCGAATTGGTTGAAGCCGAAGCCGGTCGCACGTACAACAACATCAACCCCGCAACCGAGGAAGTGATCGGCGTTGTGGCCGACGCGTCTCCTGGTGACATGCAGCGTGCGATCGCAGCTGCCCGCAGAGCGTTCAATGAGTCTCCTTGGGCGACTGATCGCGAACTGCGCAAGCGCTGCTTGTTGCAATTGCAAACTGCGCTCGCCAACACTCGCGAAGATCTACGACCTCAGATCGTCGCCGAGGTGGGTACGCCGATTGCGCTGACGTTCGCGATCCAGCAGGACAGTTGCATCGACGACATGACGTGGGATATCGATGTGATCGACCGCTACGAATGGGAACGCGAACTCGGGGTGCATGAGTTCTTCGGGCTCACGAGTAACCGACTCGTGGTGAAAGAACCTATTGGTGTCGTAGGCGCGATTACGCCCTGGAACTTTCCGTTCATGCTCAACTTGTCGAAGATCGTCCCCGCACTAGCTGCGGGCTGCACTGTTGTTTTGAAGCCGGCTCCGGACACACCGTATAGCGCCACATGGATTGGCAAGATGATCGCGGAGCACACAGATTTTCCTGCTGGCGTCATCAATGTCGTTACCGCTTCGGACCCTGCGGAAGTCGCCGAGATGCTGACGACGTCGCCCGACGTCGACATGATTTCCTTCACTGGGTCGAGCGTGGTCGGAAAGCGCATCACTGAGGTCACGTCGGCAACTCTCAAGCGAGTGTTTTTGGAACTTGGTGGAAAATCTGCGAACATCGTGCTTGATGACGCCGACTTTCCGGCGGTGCTTTCATCGGCGAGCATGGTGTGCATGCATAGTGGTCAGGGCTGCGCGATTACGACGCGGTTGTTGCTGCCTCGTTCGCGCTACGACGAAGGCGTCGCAATCATCAAGGAGTCATTCGAGAAGTTTGGGTACGGAGACCCGAACGATTTCGCGAACATGGCGGGGCCGCTTATCAACGCCAAACAGCGCGAACGAGTCCTGGGATACATCGAAAAAGGTCAGGCCGAAGGCGCCAAGTGCGTGGTCGGTGGCGGCCCTGCCACGCAATTCGACAAGGGCTACTTCGTGCAACCGACGTTGTTCATCGACGTCGACCCCGACTCGACCATTGCGCAAGAAGAGATCTTCGGACCGGTGCTGGCGGTGATCCCATATGACGATGACGATGATGCCGTACGCATTGCCAACAACTCCCGTTACGGCCTGTCGGGTGCCGTCAACTCGGGGTCGCTTGATCGTGCGCTGTCAGTTGCGCGCCGCATTCGTACCGGCACGATCGCAGTGAACGGCGGCCAATGGTTTGGCCCTGATTCGCCGTTCGGTGGATACCGTGAATCGGGGACCGGTCGTGAGCATGGCATCGCCGGTTTCGAGGAATACCTTGAGACCAAAACGATCGGACTTCCGGGCTAGCCAGACGACGCCGGTCGCGGTTCCAACCGGGAGCAGATGTCCGTCGCGGCGGCTTTGGAGTTAGGCTTGGCGCATGACTGCAACGATGCCCGACCTCAGTTACCTTCCTACCTTCGACTCGGTCGAAGCTGAACGCCTACACCGTAAACAACGTTTGGCTGCGGGGTTTCGACTGTTTGGCAAATTCGGTTTCGATGAAGGCGTAGCGGGACATATCACGGTTCGTGATCCCGAGCATCTTGATCAGTTTTGGGTCAACCCATTTGGGATGAACTTCAAACACATCCGCGTCAGCGACCTTATTTGCGTCGATCATTCTGGGACGGTCGTGCACGGCGATGCGTTTGTCAACGGCGCCGCGTTTGCTATTCATAGTCAGATCCACGCGGCTCGGCCGGATATCGTAGCTGCCGCGCATTCGCATTCGATTTACGGCAAGGCCTGGTCATCGCTGCATCGACTCCTCGACCCTCTTACGCAAGACGCCTGCGCATTCTTTGAAGACCATGTCGTGTTCGACGGGTATTCCGGCGTGGTGCTTGATTTGTCTGAAGGCAAACGAATTGCAGAAACGATGGGTCACAAAAAGGCTGCGATCTTGGCGAACCACGGATTGCTGACGAGCGGGAATTCGGTCGATGAAGCCGTATGGTCGTTCATTACGATGGAACGTTCGGCGCAGGCCCAGTTGCTTGCCGAAGCCGCGGGAACGCCGATATCAATCGAACCTGAGGTTGCACGGAGCACGCGCCGCCAAGTTGGTTCTCCCGTTGCTTGCTACTTCTCATTCCAGCCGCTCTGGGACATGATCACTCGCGAGCAGCCCGATCTGTTTGACTAACGCCATGACCGATCCGTGGCATGTCGATGAATTCATTGCCACGTTGACGGGAGTCAGTGATCACACGAAGCGTGCGTACTCCTTTGATACGCGGGAGTTCGCGGCGTGGTGCAGTCGTGGTGCATGTATCGCACCGCACGAAATTTCACCGAGGGTGTTGCGCCGCTACCTGGCCTATCTGAATACGCGTCGACTTTCTCACAGTTCGATCGCTCGCAAAGCCGCAAGTGTGCGAGCACTGTTGCGATACCTGTATCGCAGCGGGGTAGTGGATCATGACGCCGGGCGCCAACTCACGGCACCGAAGAAAGTTGCTCGGCTCCCGCGCGTGCCACGGCAAAGCGATGCTGTTCGGTTGCTCGACGCGGCCGCGTCGGTCGCAACTGATACAGGAACTCGACGAGCGCAAGCATTGGCGCAGCGAGATTGGTTGTTACTGGAGTTGCTCTATGGGGCCGGTCTTCGCGTGAGCGAGGCCTGCGGCTTGGCGCCGGGCGATATTGATCCGCGCGCGCACACGGTGACGGTGCTCGGAAAGGGTTCGAAGGTGCGGCGAGTGCCGGTTGGCGATCCGATCCTTGATGCCTATTCTGCCTACCTCGCCCAGCGCCCTGCGCTGACGACTGATGCGACGCGCTCCGATGCGCTGTTGCTGAACAACCGTGGTGCTCGTCTTGGCCCCCGTGACGCTCGGCGCATTCTTGATCGATTTCCGCTTGAGAATGGGCAGCGTTTACATCCGCACTCGATGCGCCACGCCTACGCGACCCACCTCCTTGAAGGCGGAGCCGACCTGCGAGCGGTCCAGGAACTTCTAGGCCACGCGGACCTGTCTACGACGCAGGTCTACACTCACGTGACTCGCGACCGATTGAAAGCGGTATACAACAGTGCCCATCCTCGGGCATGAGCCACAATGCGCGCGAAACGTGACAAACTCCGAGCAATCCAGCTAGTAACACACCGATAGGACATCATGGACGAAGCCATTTCGGTCGTAGCTCAACTTTGGGACGACTACAAACGCACCGGCGCGCGAGATTCGCGTGACCGCCTTATTTTGAATTTTTCACCATTGGTGAAGTTTGTTGCGGGCCGCGTCGCGGCGGGATTACCGCACAACATCGAACAGTCCGATTTGGTCAGTTACGGCATGTTTGGCCTTATTGATGCCATCGACAAATTCGATCCAGAGCGCGGGTTCAAATTTGAGACCTATGCGATCGCTCGCATTAAGGGTGCGATCATCGATGAATTGCGTTCCATCGACTGGGTCCCACGGTCCATTCGCAGTAAGGCCCGCACTATCGAACGGGCGTTTTCCAAGCTGGAAAACGAACTGAAGCGATCTCCCACCGAACTCGAAGTCGCCACAGAAATGGGCGTCACCGAAGCCGAACTCGCAACCACGATGAGCCAAATCAGCTTCGTCGGCGTTGTGGCCCTCGACGAGTTGCTGTCGGCAGGACAAGATCGCAATACCGGCGCAACGCTGGGTGACACCCTGGCCGATACTGCAAACGACCCGGTGTCGGCATTTGAGACCGCCGAGATGCGACATGTGCTCGCCGATGCGATTAACCGGATGCCAGACCGCGAGCGGCTCGTGTTGACGTTGTACTACTACGAAGGTCTGACGCTCGCGGAAATTGGCACAGTGCTCGGGGTGACCGAGAGCCGGGTTTGCCAGATCCACACCAAGGCGATTTTGCAACTCCGTGGTCGATTGCAAGACCCGGTGCTCGAACGCGGCCTCGTCACGTAATCGCCGTTCCACGCGGCCTGTTTGGTACGGTCGCTCAGCTTCTCCCAACTTCCCTGTGTTTCGGCGCGCCCGTGCGTCAAGTCTTAGGGAAGGTCAAATTCGCCATGAAGTTTGCTCCGGCATGCGTCTTTGCTTGTTGTTCGTCACTGGTCGCCTTTGGAATTGGTTCCAACGCCGCCGCAATGGTGGGCCACTCCTCGACGAGACCGGTTGCGGCCTCGGTAGCCACCGACACCAAACAAAATCACTGGATTCGCCCGGTATCCGGGCCAGTCGTGCGACAGTTTGTTGCCCCTTCGACGCCCTACGGCCCTGGTCATCGGGGCATCGATATTCAGACCGCCATGGGATCGCCCGTAACGGCCGCGGGGTCAGGACGTGTGGTCTTTTCGGGCCTCGTCGCGGGCGACATGCATGTCACAATTCAGCACCTGCCGTCGGGATGGTTGACGGGGTACAGCAACCTGGGCTCGCGATCGGTACGAACCGGGCAAAAGGTTCGCGCAGGCGATGAAATCGGGCGCAGCGGTGGACAGTTGCGCCAGCACAGCCCATCGGTCGTGCACTTCGCCCTGCGCATCGATGGGCAATATCGTGACCCGGAGTTGCTCTTTTGGGCCGGAGCGCGTGTGCGCGTACGTCTTGCTCCTATCTCTACCTCTGCAACGCTCAGTTACAAGCGCCCCTTCGGCCGCCGGGTTCACGGCCCGGTACACTCAGCGCTCGGCTCGTCGACCGGCGACCGATTCCGCTAACTATTTCCCACTCGTTACCCCAAGGTGGCGTCGCTCCGACCGATTCGGAGTTTGGCGCTGGCGCGAGTGGTCCGCAATATCAACCAAGGGAGCGCTCCAACGTGCCTGTTGTTACCATGACCCAACTTCTCGACGCGGGAGTCCACTTCGGGCACCAGACGCGCCGCTGGACCCCGAAAATGAAGCGGTTCCTGCACGGTGAACGTGCTGGTATCTATATCGTCGATCTCCACCAAACCCTTTCGGGTATTGACACCGCATATCGCTTCGTGCGCGAGACCGTTTCCAATGGTGGCTCCGTACTGTTTGTTGGTACGAAGAAACAAGCGCAAGAACCAGTGGCATCTGAGGCCGCTCGCAGTGGCCAGGCGTATGTCAATTTCCGTTGGCTCGGTGGCATGCTGACCAACTTTCAAACCGTGCATGGCCGCACGTCGAAGCTGCGTGAATTGCAGCGCATTATCGACACCGGTGAAATCGACCAGATGATTAAAAAAGAAGGTCTCAAGCTTCGCCGTGAGGCTACGAAACTTGAACGTAACCTCGGCGGCATCAAGAACCTCGAACGCTTGCCCAGCGTGATCTTCGTGATTGATACGAAGAAGGAACACATCGCCGTGACCGAAGCGAATCGCCTCGGTATCCCGGTCGTAGCGATCGTCGACACGAACTGTGATCCTGATGTGATCCAGTACGTGATTCCAGGTAACGACGATGCGATGCGGTCGGCAGCACTGATGTGTCGCGTCATTGCCGACGCGGTCATCGAAGGTAAGCAGATGGCGTCGCGTAAGGGCATTCGGGTTGCAGGCGAAGCCGTTGCGACCGTGCCTGCTGTGGTTGCGAAGCCAAAGCGCACGCCCGAACAAGAAGCGGATCACCAACGCAAGCAGCAAGAAGCTCGTGATGCGGCGGCCGCCAAGCAACGCGACATTGAAGCCAAGGCTGCGCAAGCCAAAGCAGAAGCGAAAGCTGCTGAAGACGCGGCGCCCGCGGTCGATGATGACGCATCCACAACCGACGTAGCTGCTCCCGACGTTCCTGACGCCGCAACCGAGTAGCTGCAACCTTCCCGACCACTACGACCTACGGAGACGATAATGGCTGACATTTCGGCCAAGGATGTCGCGGCGCTACGCAAGCTGACCGGCGCTGGCATGATGGATTGCAAGAATGCACTTGCTGAAAACGATGGCGACATCGAACGCGCCAAAGACTGGTTACGTGAAAAAGGCAAAGCTGGGGCTGCAAAGCGTGAAGGGCGCGCTGCCGACCAAGGTGCTATTGATGTCTGCCTCGATGGCAACGTCGCAGCGCTTGTGGAGCTGAACTGCGAAACCGATTTTGTGGCAAAGGGCGATCAATTCAAGGCGACCGTTGCAGCCCTGGCGCAGCTTGTTGCGGCGAACTCGAGTGATGATGTTGTGAGTATGTCGTTCGAGGGAACAACGGTTGGCGAACATCTCACGCAAATGTCGGCGACGATGGGCGAAAAGATTGAGCTCGGTCGAGTCGTGCGCTACGTCAGCGACGGTGGCGCGATTGACGCGTACAAACACATTCAAAGCGAGCGCGGCGTCATTGGTGTTCTGGTCGAGCTTGTAGGGGCCGCGGGCTCGGGTGCCGTCGAGATCGCTCATGATGTTGCATTGCACATCGCGAGTGCTGCGCCTCGTTTCGTCACACGCGAGGAAGTGCCCGCCGACGAAATTGACCGCGAACGAGCGGTATTCGAAGCACAGACCAAACAAGAAGGCAAACCCGAACAAGCCTGGCCGAAGATCATTGAGGGCAAGCTCAACGGCTTCTACAAACAGGTCGCGCTGTGCGAGCAGGGTTTCGTGAAAGATCCCAAACAGACCGTGGCCGCACTGGTAGCAACCGCTGGCCCGGATGCCAAGGTCAAGCGCTTTACCCGCATCAAAATCGGCGAAGACTAACGAGCGATCGAATCGGAGCATCACGACGTGGCGAGTAGCAAATATCGACGGGTTGTCCTCAAACTGTCCGGAGAGGCGTTCGCCGATCGCTCCATTGGCTACGGCATCGATGCTGAGGTAGTAGGGCGAATCGCAGGCGAAGTCACCGCTGCTCGACTCGACCTCGACGTTGAGATTGCGATCGTTGTTGGCGGCGGAAACATTTTCCGTGGGATGTCGGGAGCCAAGCGGGGCATGGATCGCGCTCGCGCCGACTACATGGGCATGTTGGCAACAGTCATTAATGCGCTCGCGCTCCAAGATGCGCTCGAAGCATGCGAACAACCGACGCGTGTGCAGACTGCGATCACGATGGCCAAGATCGCTGAGCCGTATATACCGTTGCGCGCGAGCCGACATCTCGAAAAGGGACGAGTGGTGATATTCGCAGCCGGTACCGGCAATCCATATTTCACCACTGACACCACCGCCGCGCTTCGGGCCGCCGAAATGGGCGCCGAAGCAGTGTTGAAAGGCACCCACTCTGGGGTTGACGGTGTCTACTCAGCCGATCCACGCACCAACCCCGACGCGCTCAAGCTTGATGAACTCACCCATATGGACGTACTGACCCGTGGCCTTGAAGTCATGGATTCCACGGCGATTACCTTCTGCAACGACAACCGACTCCCGATTCACGTGTTCAACGTGATGGAGCCTGGCAATATCGCTCGCGCGTTGATGGGCGATGCAATCGGTACGATCGTTCGCACCGCTTGAAATACGCCTGAGTGTTCCACGATTTGTACAAGAGGAGTTGGCATGAGCGCCGACGAACGAGTCACCGAAATCACGACCAAAATGCACAAAGCTGTAGATCATCTGCGAGATGAGTTTTCGACACTGCGCACCGGTCGGGCAAACCCCGCATTGGTCGAGCGCATTCGGGTTGAATATTTCGGTTCCGAAGTCCCGTTGCAGCAGTTGGCGAGCTTCTCGGTGCCCGAGCCACGAGTGCTGGTGGTGTCGCCGTATGACAAAAGCGCACTGAAAGCAATCGAAAAAGCGGTTCAGTCCAGTGATCTTGGTGTCAATCCTGGCAACGACGGCAACGTGATTCGGCTCGTGTTCCCCGAACTGACCGAGCAACGACGCAAGGAATATGTCAAGCTTGCGAAAGCCAAAGCTGAAGAAGCGCGAGTGGGAGTGCGCAATGTGCGTCGCAGCGCTCGCCAAGAGCTCGAAGGGCACAACAAAAGCGGCGACATCAGCGACGACGACTTGGCCCGTGTCGAAAAAGAGCTCGACAAAGCGACCCAAAGTGTTATCGCTGAGGTGGACAAGTTGCTCGATGCCAAAGAGAAGGAACTTCTCGAGGTGTAACGCCTCGTAGAGGTCCTGCGGAGCACGAATTCGCACTACGTTGTGACCCTGAACGAAGGTGTCCATTTGACGTCACCTGTCCAACGACGCCCGCTACGGTGGGGCGTGAGGAAGGGGAGCCAGTGAGCGACCACGACGAAGATCACAAACCGCCAGCTACCGAGGGCGTGCGAATCCTGGGCGCCCAAGAGGCGATCGCGTTCGATGCACACCGTGCGGGTGAAGAAGTGGGGCCACTCATCGGATCTGGCTCCAGCGAATCGATCTCAACTTGGAGCGACGATGGCCCGAGTTGGTCGGCCGCGCCGGATGTTGGCGCCCAACCGATGTCGGCCGATGAGGCGACCTTGGCGATGCCCGCAGTGGTAATTGACAGTGCGGCCGGCGAAGCTCCTGAAATGCCTCATTGGTCGGAACCAGCCACGGGCCAGATGCCAGCAGCATTTGCAGCAGATGATGGGACCGAACCCTCGAGCGATTCTGGTCCGCGATTTCGTTCCGATAGCGATGATTGGAATGATGCAGATTTCGCTGCGGCCCTCGCTCGCGACGATGACGACGACCTCTCCGATATGCGGATCAGCCACGCCGAACCCGCGCCGCTCGATGCTGACGAGGATGACGCAGCGTTCGTCGCTGCGGTGCGCGCTCGTCGCAGCGCTGGTACACGCGCCGTGGTGACGTCCACGCCACAAGCTCGGCCACGGCCCAGTGCGACAGGCCGTCGCCCCAACCCCCCACGGCGTACCGCGGTTGGTGAAGAACTCGAAGGCGACATGTTGCCCGTTGGAGGCAGCGGGCGCAATGTGTCGCAGGCGTTCGGAACCGCCGCAATCTTCGGCACAATCGCGTTGTTTTGCTTCTATTTTGGCCGAGAAACCACTGCAGTGCTCGCGGCCGCGGTGCTCGGTGTATGTGCGTTCGAGATGTGCACGGCATTGCAATCGAAAGGGCTTCGTCCTGCAACCGTTCCGGTCGTCATCGGTGTCGCAATCACGCCCCTTGTAGCACTGAAAGTCGATGTGGTTGCCGCGGGTGGTGCATCCGCAGGTATGGGCGTGTACCCGATGGTCGTGGTCGGCACGCTCGTCACTGCGGCATCGATGATGTGGTTCTTGTTCAAGGTTGGGCCGGGCAGGCCCGTGGTCGGCATCGCCACGAGCATCATGACCTATGCATACATTGGCGGCCTCGGTGGGTTCGTCGGCTTGCTGCTGCAGCGCAAGCACGGGGTCGCACTGCTGGCGGGTACCTTGCTGTGCGTCATCGCCTACGACGTGGCCGGCTATTTCTTTGGGTCGCGTTTTGGCAACGCCAAAATCGCGCCCGACATCTCGCCGAACAAGACCGTTGAAGGCACAGTTGCCGGCGTGCTTGGTTCATTGCTGATGGGGCTCATCGCTTTGGCCAATATCGAACCTTGGCAAAACGGTGGCAGGAATTCTTTGTTGCTGATGGCAGTCACGGGATTCTTGATCGGGGTTGCCGCACTAATCGGTGATCTGGTCGAGTCAATGCTGAAACGTGATCTTGGCGTCAAAGACTTTGGGTCGGTGCTTCCCGGTCACGGTGGGTTCCTCGACCGCTTTGACGGGCTGTTGTTCGCGCTGCCGCTTGCGTATTTCCTCAGCCTGCACCTAAACGCGTTTTAACCATCTCTTCGGGTTGCCTCAGACGTCCGAAGCGTGGTTAATTTCCGATGGTGAGGGGGCCAGTTGTATCTGTCTCGGTGTCGTAGCAGCCGGTGATTTCTTCAGTGCTCGGATCGATCCAACACACCAGGCCGGAACTGGTGCTGTTGTAGAGAAACGTTCTGGCGTCCTCTGTGCCCTGACGGTCCGCTTCAATGGCCGTGGTCGCGCTCATGAACACGGAGTCCATTGATTCCAGACAAATGTTCAGCGACAGCGGGTTGGTCGCGTCGTCGGGATCGTACATCGCGCCATTCGTCGAAAACCCCCAGATCCGATTGCACTCTGCCTTCCATGCTGCAAGGTACGTTTTTTCGAGATCAGTTGCTTGCACAACCGTGGTTACGGTTGCCGATGGTCCGCTTCCGCTTGTGGTTGTGGACGAACCTGAAGAACTCCCACCACCGGCAACCGTCGATCTCGGTGGGCCATTCGAACTTGTAGTCGTTGTCGGTTGTACGTTCGCGGTGTCGCGCGTGGTCGCCGTAGCGCCATCGTCCGAGGTTGTGGTTGTTCGGTCGGCGAACTGGCCGAGGGACGGTGTCGTTTTGCCAGCCCCAGTCCCAGTGTCATCGTTGTCACTCGCAACCGCGAAGATAGTCACACCAACAACGATCGCAAGACCGGTGACCGCAGCAGCGGCGATCGCGGGACCTCGTCGTGATCGCAGCAGCCGAGCCAAGTAATACTGAGGCATCGCCATCGCATCCTATTTGTCGTTGTAGACGCCAAGGCCCTCGACGACCACAGGCTTGCCTGAGGACGTGACCTTGACCGTCAACGTGCCAGTCTGGGGGGCTGACCATGTGACGATGGGTACCGGCACGTTGCGGGTCGTGACCGAGGCCACGAGGTCGATGCGTTTGAGCAAGGAGCCGTTCCAGAGCACATCGACGGTGCCGCAGGTCGAACACGTTGTGGCGATCAGCGCGAGGCGTCGTCCTGCGATCTGCGCGCGGGTCGCGGTCGCGTTGCGAACTGTCGATCGATAAACGTTGGTCGTGTAGGCGCCGACCGGTGAGTAGGTGGTCCACCCTGAACTGACGCTGAACGCGCTGGCCTTGAGTGGCAGCGCTCGACATGTGGTTACACCGATGCCACTCGTCGCGTTGGTAGCTCCGTCGACTTCACCGGTCACGCGAAGACAGTACGTGGTACCTGCGCTTTGCGCCGAGAAAGATGCCGAAGTGTTGGGTGTATTCGAATACAGCGGAACGTACGTGGTCCCGGCGCCGCCTCCGTTCCATGTGAATCGCCCTCGTGAGATGGTTGTGCTGGCGATGCCTGAGGGGTCCCATCCGCTCCAATTGAGTTGGTAGTTGTTGGGTTCCAAGTTTGTGATCCACACCGAATTACTGGCAATCGCAAGCGTGGTGTTGGCAAGGTCGGGGCCGTGGGTATCGTTGCGCCATTGGCGGGTGAACACATCGCGCTGCGAATTGTTGTCTCCGCCAAAGAGATTCGATGCGCCGGAATCGAACACCACTTGGTCTCCGTCTGGGCTGAAGATCGGGTTGCCACTGGGGCCATTGGTTGCCCCGCTGAGCGCACTGGAAATTCGAAGCGGCGCCGCAGCCGCGCAGCGGTTGACCAGGAACACATCGCTTGCGCTGGCACCGCCAAGATTGGAGGCTGTTGACGTGAAGACGATTTGGCATCCATCGGGGCTGATGTGCGGTGAAAGCACATCGGCATTTGCCCCTACACCAGCGCTGACGCTTACCAACGTTGTGGCAACGGAGCCTGCTTCGTCGAACATGCCATCGGCGTCGGTATCGCGGTCGCGTACGTACGCCTGCCAACGCGTGCCGTCAACGTTTGTGGTGGCCGCAACGAGGTTGGTTGCCCGTGACAGAAAGACGAGATATCGCCCGCTGAGGTTGAGTTGCGGCGTCATGCTGGGGCCATTGGCGTCACCGCCAGTGGCGGCAACCGAAATGCGCGTGCGGCCTTGCAGGCTTGGCGCGCCGCACCGTCGTGACACGAACACATCGTTGAACCCGTTGGTGTCGTTGGCTACAACGTCGACAGCGTCGGAGTCGAACGCGACGTTGCAGCCGAGATACGACACCGATGGATTTGTGCCGCCACCTCCGAGCGGCGCGTTGGTCCGACTTACCGAAATTCGAGCGAACGCTCCGGTCACGAAGTCGCGCACGTACACGTCGGGAACTTCGTTGAGATCGAGCGGCGTCATTCCGTTGTCAGTTGCAAAGGCAACCGCACCTCCATCGGGCGATATTGCAGCGTCGGTGACGTAATCGAATCCATCGTCGACGCCATTGCCGCCAGTGCCAAAATTGGTGTAGCTCGCCCGCGAGTAAGCACCGGTGGTGCGGTCGAGGCGATACGCGTCGGCGCTGAAGTTGGCGTCGTCTGACGTGAAGCCGTCGGCATTGGTGACAAAGCCGACGTAGCGGCCGTCGTAGCTCATCGATGGCGAGTAACTCGCGTCGTCGGGTTCAGCGCCGTTGGCCAGTTTGCTTGTCAGCCGCGTCGACGTGCCTCGCAAATTGTCGCGGAGATAAATGTCTGTGGAGATGTTGGTGTCGTTGAGGTCCCAGGTGTCTTCGTCGGATTCGAATACCACGAACCGACCATCAGTGGAACTGGCCGCGTGCTGCGCAGCGCCGTTTCCTGCGAGGAAAAAACCAGGGTACGGAGCGCCAATGATGGATTGGATCGTCGTTGCGTTCGCGCCAGCCGCATCTGCGCTCGGCGCAGCAGTGAGCCCAGATATGCCGACTGCACACGACAGAGAAACCAAGACTGCTGTTGTTCGTTGCACCAGTGCTCCGCGTTCGTATGTGCACTTCGCCCGCGTCCAAGTGCGTATGACCAGTATTGCCTGCGCGGAGGCCAACAAACAAGGCAGGGCACTGAGACAACGCTCAGCAGGCGACGGATGTCATAGGGAGTGCGCACCCAATTCGGTCGTAAGCTTGCGTCATGGTTCGCACGGTGGCGGTATTGGGTTCGACCGGCTCGATCGGCACCCAAACACTCGATGTGATCGCCCGACATCCCGAGCAGTTTCAGGTCGTGGCGCTCGCGGCCGGCCGCAACGTCGAACTTTTGCGCGAGCAGGCGCAGCAGTTTGGCGTCCAACGCGACTACTGCATCGAGAATGCGACGAGTCCCCAACTCGCAGCCCTTGCTGGCCTTGGGACTGTAGATGTAGTCGTGAACGCCGTTGTGGGGTTCGCGGGGCTTTCAGCCACGATGGCCGCGGTGTCGCAGGGCAAACGCTTAGGCCTTGCCAACAAGGAGAGCCTCATCGCGGGCGGGCCAGTCGTGGCGAAAGCGCGTGCCGAGGGTGGTGGCGAGATCGTTCCAATCGATTCGGAGCATTCGGCGATCTACCAATGTTTGCGAAGTGGGTCGCGAAGCGAAGTGAAGTCGTTGATTCTGACTGCCAGCGGCGGGCCATTTCGCGGCCGGACGCGCCGCGAATTGGGATCGGTTACCGTGGCCCAAGCCCTCGCGCATCCCACCTGGTCGATGGGTCCCAAAATCACGATCGATAGTTCAACGCTCATCAACAAGGGCCTTGAGGTGATTGAAGCCCACGAATTGTTTGGCGTCGACTTCGATCACATCCAAGTAGTGGTCCACCCGCAGTCAATTGTGCATTCCATGGTGGAATTCATCGATGGGGCAGTGATTGCGCAACTCTCGCACCCCGATATGCGGCTGCCGATTGGGCTCGCGTTAGGCGCTCCGAGACGGCTGGATGAAGCCTTCGGCGCCATGGATTTTCGTGATGCGTTGACGCTGGACTTCGAACCTCCCGACCTCAGCACCTTTCGGGGTCTGACCTTGGCCTATAGCGCCGGGAGGGCTGGAGGAACCGCTCCTGCGGTGTTGTCGGCCGCCAATGAAGTTGCGGTGGCCGCGTTCCTGGGCGGCGGGATTGCCTGGACGGCGATTGATGAGGCTGTAGATGCGGTGCTGCAACTCGGCACGGTTCCGGCCGATACTGTGGAAGACGTGCTCGCGGCGGATGCGGAAGCTCGCCGTCGATGTCAGGAACATCTCGAAAGGATTTCGCGTTGAAAGACCCCTTTGAAGACGTCCCACTCCAGGCGCGCCAAGCGGTGCTGGGCTCGGGTATCGCGATCGGCGCGCTGGTGCTGCTCAGTTTGATGTACCCCACGACGATGGGCACTGTAGGTGTCCTCGCGTTCTTTTTGATTGTTGTCATCGGCTTGCATGAGCTTGGACACTTCTATTTCGCCAAACGCGCCGGTATGAAGGTCACAGAATTCTTCATCGGGTTTGGCCCGCGCCTGTGGTCGGTGCAGCGGGGCGAAACCGAATACGGCGTCAAGGCGTTGCCACTTGGCGGCTACTGCAAGATCGTTGGAATGACCAACCTTGAAGAGGTCGACCCTGCCGACGAAGATCGCACGTTTCGCTCCAAAGGGCTCTGGGCCAAGGTCTCAACTCTGCTCGCGGGGCCGGCGTCACACTTCGTGCTCGCCGCCATCATGATGTGGGCGGTCATCGGATTTCACGGTGACACATCTACGGCGCAGCCCACCACAACCCTGTACAAGATCGAAGCCGATTCCGCGGCCGCAAAGGCACGCTTGCAGCCTGGCGACGCAGTGCTGGCGTTTGCTGGCGAAGAGATCAAAACCTATGAAGAACTGACGTCGCTGATCCAAGCCAACGGCAACAAGAATGTGCCGGTCATTGTGCGGCGCGGCGGTCAACTCCTGACGTTGGCCATTACCCCTGGCGAGCGAGTCATCGATGGCAAGAAACAGGGGTTTCTCGGCATCACACCCGACGTCAGCTTCGACAAGCCCGGTGTTCTGAAAGCGGCTGCTCTCACGCCAACGCGGCTCTGGAGTGTTACTACCCAGACAGTGTCAGGGTTCGGCCACGTGTTTTCGCCTTCGGGTTTCGGCGATTACCTGTCGAACTTCACCGATGACTCCCCGAAAGACGCGGCGGCAAAGGTCGAAGCCGATCAGAAAAAGGCTGAGTCTCGTTTCATTTCCCTCTACGGGGTCGGGCGAGTTGCCAACGACGCAGTGGAATCGGGGTGGATGAACGTTTTGGGACTGCTCATCATGATCAACATCTCCGTCGGTCTCATCAACTTGCTGCCGCTCATTCCGTTTGATGGCGGGCACATCGCCGTAGCGTTCTACGAGTCGATCATGAGCAAGGTCTACGGCCGTAAATACCGAGCCGATTTTGCCAAGATCTTGCCCGTCGCAGTTGCGACGCTGTCGTTTTTCGCCTTCATCTTCTTGTCGAGCCTGTTCCTCGACATCACCAATCCGCCCGAGAATCCGTTCTAGATCGGTGCGGGTTTAGGCGTCGAGGAGTTCGCACGTCCACGGGAGCTTGAAGCTCGTGTTCGCGATCTGCTCATCGGTGAGGTCATCCTTTGTGGCGACGGCTCCAAGGCCGCAACCCAGGCGTTCGTCGGTGGGGAGTGTCATTTCGAGATACGACGGATGTTCCCCGTGGGTCCCTGCCCACACGATGAGCGATGATTCCACGGTAGTAGGAATCATGCGGCCGCCAATGAAACCGAAGCGTGCGTCGCTTGTGCCCGCAGGAACGCGTACCAACATGATCGCGGCTCCCGGCGAGCCGTTTGAACTGAGCGCGAAGGCGGGCTGATCGACCGGGTCATCGTTGGCGGCGGCGATGGCGACGCACCGCGTGTCGGTCTCATGGTTTGGTTCTTGCACGGTGATGGTGGGCGTCGTCTCAACTTTCCAGCATTCGCGACCCCGAGGCCCGGGTGCGCGCAGCGCGGACCAGGTAATGTCATCATCGACTCCGGCGCGGATCTGTACGAACGGGCCTGCTGGCTCGACCGTATTTGTTCGCAGGGTTGTCGTCGTAGACGGGAATTCGACCTTGAGGGGGTCGGACGACGTGAGGGTTACTTCGTAATCGATCGTGGTCTTGTTCGCACCCGAGCCGAACGACATTGTGACGTGCTTCAGTTTATTTGCGCCGTTGGTGGTCAGCACCACCAACGCGTTTGGGAATGATTTTCCGGGGTATTTGTATGTGACCGTGCCCGACGATCGTGTGTTTGTCGAGGGCTCTGGAGCGGTCCCTTCGAGCTTCGCAAGTAACGCGGGCGCAAATATAGGCCCAAGTGCTTCCGCGAGAATGCCTATTTTCAACAGTATTGGCACAGGTTGACCCGGACTCTCGCTGACGAGCGCTGCCGGCCACAGGACATGGTCGTCGGCGCGGGGGCTGCGCTGCGACGACACCGCGCCGTCGCTTATGCGCAAGTCCAGCGGCACTGGTTGTAAAAATGGAATCGACCCCGTCACCACGACTCGCGCATCAGTAGCAAGGTCCCCTCCAGTCCATTCACCGTTAATGGCGGCACTGCGGCCGTCGATGGTGATAGTGCCTGTGAACGATGCGTGGGTGCCTTTAGTGAGCAATGCGGTCCGTATCGCAGTTGCGGTTTCCTTCGATAATTTCGGTTCGGAGTCGCCGCTGCAGGACGCAAGCACAACAGCTCCGATAATCGAAACGACACTCCACCAACGAATGATGGGGGCTTGCTGCGCGCTCAAGGTTTTGTTTCTTTTGTGCTCGGTGTTGACGTGGCACCAGGTGCTGTGGTTGAGGACCCCTTGGTTGTGGTTGGCAATGGTGGGCAGCGGGTCTCGCTGACCTTGCCATCGAGTACGTCGGCTACGACATCGGCGATCTTTTCACCGACCACGAATGCCACCCAGTTGCTGCCTCTAATGTGGCGTACGTCTGCACCACCCGAGCAGAGTTCTTGGAGCTGGTTCGGAATGAATACGTCGGCGGGCGTGGAACCCTGTGCAAATGCCACGAGCCCAAAGGTAGGTGCGCCAAGGGCGCCGAAATCAGCATCGCACGATCCGAGCGCACCAGGAAGGCCGATCTCGACGTACCGTCGTTCGTTGCGCGCAAGGTCTTTGTCGTCGACCGCGAACGGGCATTTGTAACCGGCGGCGTTGAGCTTCTTTGCGAGGTCGCGGATCGTGTCCACTGCGCCCCGGTCCCAGTCGGTGTCTTTGACTTCGGGGCACGGGGCTACCTTGTAATCGCCGTCGAGCACTTCGGCGATGTCGAGCGCGACCGTTTGGCTATCGGGTTGGATCGTCCAAGAATCGCCCACGGCAAAGCGCAACCCAGGGAATCCCACGTTGCGTTGTCGTGAGAGACTGCACAAAATCCAGCGGCGTTCTTCGATGAAAGTGTCGCGGTGTTTGTTGTCGGAGAATATAGCGATTTCCAAGCTTTCTTCGCCGGCGGTGCAGCTGCCAATCGATTCTGGGATCTCTTTAGCTTTTTGCAATGTGGTGAGACTGAGGCGATAGTCGTCGGTGGAAGTGATCCCGAGATCTGCGCAGAACTTGGCATCGGATTTCGCAAGACGACCTGCAAGATCTTTGAGATCTTGGATCCCTTGTGCCGACCATTGTTTCGGAACATCTTTGACAACCGGGGGAGCCGTCGCTCCCGTGGCCTTTGGCTTGTCGCTGCCACATGCAGTTGCGATGACACATAAGGCTACGGTGACGAGGACGAGACGTTGACGCCGAGGAGTTTGCACCCGGCAACAATAGTGCCTGAAATCATGGAGAATTTTGCGCCGCCTGAGATTCGTCTTAGATGTGCCATCGGTCAAGATGCAGGGTCGCCGGCTTGAAACGCAAATGTGGCCCGCCCTTTCGGGCGGGCCACATTTGGTGCGTCGGTGCGTTCGGCTTATCAGCGAGAGCTAGGGCGCACCAATGGTCAGTGTCGTGCCGGTCGTAAGCGAACTCAGAATCGGCGAGGTGCCATCCTGCACGACGATGTAACGGAGGTTCGTTACAAGGCTGCCGGTCGCTTCTTCGACTACCGCCTGGCAGCCAAGCGCGGCAGGGTCAACGGCGTAGCCCTGGATAACTGCGCGGGCTGCCGCTGTGCCACCGGTCAGGATTTCGGTCACCATTTCGGTGCCGTCCCAGTCGGTGACGATCGTTTTGTCCTTGAGCACCGGGGTGTATGCAACGTTGCTCGAAATCCGGGCGCCGACCGCATTGCCCTTCACCACGATGCCAGCAAGGGTCGTTGTATCTCCGGGCGCGCCGGTTGGGTTCGCGGTGCTGACGTAAGCATCGGTCTTGGAAAGATCAGAGAATGTGTAACTCGTCTTGCCACTCAATGGCCATTCCCCAACGTTGCCGTCGGAAACGCAGTCGAGTGCCGGCGAGGTGACCTTGGAACTCCACTTTGTGATCGTTTTGGTGCCAGCGGGCGCGGTGGTCAAAGCACCCGTTGCCACGGTTTGCGACGTCGTGCATGAGCCTCCGATGGTGAGCGGTGCGGCATTCAGGGAATGCACGCCTTTGGTGCTCACTGCGGCGTCATGATTTTGTGCAGTGATCCCAGCGGCTTTGCCGTCACCGGGCCACAAGAAGGTGCTTTTCGCCGAACCGATACCGCGGGTGCCACTGCACGTGCCAACCGTTGTGACAACGGCGTCGGCCGACTCGGGCATCGCCGTGGCGACCGACGCGGCGGCAAGCCCGCCTGCGATCGCGATCCGAACCGCGTGAGAAACGAGCTTCATCGAACATCTCCTCAAGTATGGGTTACGAGGTAGCAAACCCGGCGTGGACCGCGCAGGTTGGTGCAAGAGCACTGTGGCCCGCCCGTTCGGGCGGGCCACCGGTAGTGCTAATTTCTCAGTGGTGAACCCCGAAATATGGAGCACCAATGGTGAGCGTGCCACCCGTGACAGCCGACAACAAGATCGGCGTGGTGCCGTCTTGGATCACGACGTAACGGATGTTTGTGGCTTCGATAGCTGGCTCAACAACAACCTGGCAACCGAGGGCGGCTGGGTCAACCGCGTAGCCCTGGATAACTGCACGTTCTGCGGCGGTGCCGCCAACCAGGATTTCGGTGACCATTTCGGTGCCGTCCCAGTCGGTGATGATGGTCTTGTCCTTGAGCACTGGCGTGTAGCCAACGTTGTTGGCGACCTGCGAGCCAACGGCCACACCTTTGGTGACGATACCGACGAGGCTCACCGTGTCGGCCGGCGAACCGGTCGGGTTGGCGGTGGCGACGTAGGCGTCCATCTTGGTGAGGTCGGTGAACGCAAAGCTGAGCTTGCCGTTCAGCGGCCATTCAGTAGAGTCGGTGTCGCCGGCGCAGTCTGAAACCGGTGACGTCACCTTGGAGCTCCACTTCAACAGGCTTTTGGTGCCTGCTGGGGTGGTGGTGAGTGCGCCGGTGGCGACGGCCTGCGTGAAGGTGCAAGATCCACCGATGGTGAGCGGCGCGGCGTTGAGGGCGTGGGTGCCCTTGGTGCTGACCGCAACGTCGTGGTTCTTGTCCGTGATGCCAGCTGCTTTGCCATCGCCCGGCCACAAGAAGGTGCTCTTGGCCGAACCGATGCCGCGGGTGCCGGTGCATGTACCAACCGTCGTGACGACGGCGTCTGCTGAGTCCGGAGCAGCGATCGCCACTGAACCGGCCGCAAGGCCGCCAGCAATAGCTACGCGAACTGCGTGAGAAACAATTTTCACGTGAATATTCTCCTCTGTCGCTTCCAGACCAGGTTGGCCACTAGCCCTGGTCATTAGGATGCGAGGTCCGCCTTGTACCGCACGCGTCACGCGTCCGTTGCCCGCGTGTTGTTCGGTCCTTGGTGTTCCCCCCAAGTCCGGAGATTCCATCGGTTGATGTTGCCTCCGGCCTCTCGACAATCGCTTGTCGATGTGGCCGTCGCCATGTTGGTGCGCGCGAGTGCCGCTTGTCAAGCATTGGAAAGGAAAGTTTTTGCCAGCGTTCATTCCGAATGGAGGTGGCGGGGCACGTGTGGCTGGTGTGGTTGGCGTGGTTCGTGAGGTCGGTCACGGCGTAATGTGACGGGTCGCTAGGCAGGCAAAATTGTTCTCAACCGATGGTACGTTGCGGCCCATGAATGCCTCTTCTCCGGAATCGCCGAACAGTTGCTTGGGAGCTGCAGCCGCAGAATTACTGCACCGGCTCGGCGATCGGACGGCACGGGTCGTTGTGGTTGGTCAGGGCTACGTCGGCCTGCCGGTCGCTATGCGGTCGGTGGAAGTCGGCTTTACCACGACTGGTTTTGAACTCGATCCGGGTCGCCTCGCAGCCTTGCGGCGCGGAGAGTCGTACGTCGAGGATGTACCTACAAGCCAGCTACAGGCGGCACTCGCGAGCGGATATTCGGCGACGGATCAAGCTAACGATTTTGCTGGGTTTGACGTTGCTGTGATTTCGGTGCCCACGCCGTTGCGCGAGGGTGTACCCGACCTGAGCTTTGTCGAAAGTGCGTCCGCGTCGCTAGCCGAGGTTATGCGCCCCGGTTGCGCGGTGATCTTGGAGTCCACCACGTATCCCGGCACCACCGAGGAACTTGTACGACCGATTCTTGAGGGGAGCGGTCTGGAATGTGGCGTTGATTTCTTCTTGGGCTACTCGCCTGAACGCATCGATCCCGGCAACGCGAAATGGGGATTTGTCAACACGCCAAAGGTGGTCTCCGGAGTTGATGCCGCGTCCCTGCGGGTGATCGACGCGTTCTTTAGCGCACTCGTGGACCGAACTGTCGCAGTGGGTTCGCCCGCGGAAGCCGAATTGGTGAAGCTCTTGGAGAATACGTTTCGCCACGTCAACATCGCGTTGGTCAACGAACTCGCCATGTTTGCCGCCGACCTCGGTGTCGACATCTGGCGCGCTATCGACGCAGCGGCAACAAAACCCTTTGGTTTTATGCGCTTTACGCCGGGGCCAGGAGTCGGCGGCCACTGCTTGCCGGTCGACCCTTCGTATTTGTCGTGGCAAGTCAAACGGCGATCAGGCCGACCGTTTCGATTCGTGGAACTCGCCAATGATGTGAATGACCACATGCCGGATCATGTGGCAGCGCGGGTTGCTGCGCTGCTCAACTCGCACGGCCGAGCGGTCAACGGCACCAAGATTTTGTTGCTTGGGCTGACCTATAAAGCCGGCACCTCCGACTTTCGGGAATCGCCCTCCATCGTGGTCGCGGAACGGCTCGCCGCGTTGGGCGCTGAACTGACGGCCTGTGATCCGCACGTGCTGCCCAGCGCAATATCGCGGCTGCCCTGTCCGCTGGTCGATTTCAGCGCAGTGAACCTTGCGGCTGCAGACCTGGTGGTGACGCTGGTCGATCATCCCGAGTTCGACGTACAAACCATCGCCGCAGCGTCGGTATTGGTGTTCGATGCCAAAGCGATGCTGCGCGGCCATCAATTTCGAGGTGAAACGCTCTAGTCTCAGACGCTCTCGCGGCACCGCGCACTGGCGGCACATGCCACGTTTGGACCTCCATCCTTGTTGTCACTGGCGCAGCGTGGCATGATGGGCGCCGGAGTAGGAACATCCAGTGATAGGGCAGAAATGATTCGAAGTTTTGGCGCGCGCGCGGTATCGATGGCTGGCGCCATCGTATTGCTTGCCTCGGCGACGGTCGGTGGTGCCTATATCGCCAACGCACCATCAGTGCGAGCTACTCCGCCTCCCAATATCGTCGTCATCGAAATCGACGATATGCGTTATGACGAAATGCCGTTTCTCACTAAGACGTTGGCGGCCTTGCCTGGCACCAGTTTTACCAATTCGTTCGTGTCCACGTCGCTGTGTTGTCCGTCTCGAGCCGGGTTTTTATCCGGTCAGTACGTGCAAAACCACCTCGTCGTCAACAACAATGCATATAACAACTTCAACCACAACCAAACCATTGCGACGTCGTTGTCGGCCGGCGGGTACTACACCGCACAACTCGGCAAGTACATGAACGGGTATTCGTGTGGCAAGGCACAGCCTCAGGGTTGGACCGACTGGCAGGCGCTGTGTAAGAACATTTACGGCTACACGAACTATTCAATCAATGACAACGGTGTCGTCACGCCGTACGGTTCGACACAAGCTGACTATGTCACTGATGTCTTGGCGGGCCGCGCCGAAGCCACAGTCGACGCGGCGGTGACGTCTGGGAATCCCTTCTTCATGTGGCTGAATCCCACGGCGCCTCACAGCGGCACCGGTATTCAAGTTGCGGCGCGCTACGTGGACAGTTTCAAGCCGTACAACATTCCGCAAGGCGGCGCGTTTAACGAGGCCAATGTTTCCGACAAGCCACTGTGGGTACGTGCGTTGCCGTTGTTGACAGGGTCGAAAATTAATGGCATCAGCAAGTCGCAAGCAACTCGATTACGCAAGTTGCTCGCAGTCGACGACATGATTGAACGCACGATCAACCGCGTGGCGGCGAATGGGCAGATGGCGAACACCATTTTTGTCGTGACCTCAGACAACGGGTTCATGCGCGGCGAACACCGGGTTCCGTTGGGCAAAGACGTGCTGTACCGCGACAGCATTGCGGTGCCGCTGCTGATTTCGGGCCCAGGAATCCCAGTCGGTACTAACAGTGCGCTGGTTACGAACACCGATTTGGCCCAAACGATTCAGGCTTGGTCGGGCACAACGTCTCCGCGCGTACAGGATGGGAGGTCGCTGCTCGATGCGATCGCAAACCAGGATTACACCGGGCGGGCAGTGTTGCACAGCCAAGTGAACGACATCACGACTCCGAAGCATCCGGGTGGTTGGGCGGTGCAAGCTGATCAGTTCATCTACATCGAGACTGACACCGGCGAAAAGGAGTTGTACGACCACGCAGTAGATCCCTTTGAGCTCATCAATGTGCATGGTGACGCGAAATATTCGCCGGTCGTCGCGCAGCTGACGCCGATGCTGGCCGCGCTGAAAACTTGCAGCGGCGCGACATGTCAGGTGGTGCGGTCGAACATCGCCCCCGTAGCCGAGGTGTCGCCCACCTGCACTGGGGGGATTCCGAGCTGTGATTTCTCTTCGATTGGTTCACTCGACATTGATGGCAGCATTGCCAGCTATGCATGGGACTTCGGCGATGGCAACACATCTACGAGCGCGAATCCTCACCACGACTACGCGGCAGGTGGCCCGTACACTGTGGCCCTGACGGTCACCGATAACCGCGGTTCCACCCACACCGTGAATGCGCAAGCCGGTTCCCCCAATACGCCACCTACAGCTTCGTTCAGCTTCAGCGTTTCGGGCGCAGTCGTCGATTTCGATGCCACCGCGTCGGCTGATGACGGGTCGATCGTTGCCTACGACTGGGATTTCGGTGATTCCCAAACTGGGACCGGCTCAAACCCGAATCACGACTACATCAACCCTGGTACGTACACGGTCGTGTTGACGGTTACCGACAACAACGGCGCCAGCGACACTGACACCCAAGACGTGACGATCTCGTAACACTTCTCAAATTTTCGTCGAATTCCGGCGAAACCACCCAGCAAAGGTTGCGCCATGACCACTCAGCGTGCGAAACTGCCCCTTGTGGAGCAGGGCGAAAAGAACATCACACGACGCGACGTCGTCAAAGGCGCGGCCAAGGTAGGCGTGGCTGGTGCTTCGATTGCATGGGCCGCGCCGCGCTTCGACAGCGTCGCGTACGCCTCCGATCACACGGGATCGCCCGAGGAGACGACGACAACTGGCCCCACAACCACGACTGGCGGCGGCAGTCAGCCAACGTGTCGCATCGACCCGATTGTGTTGAACGTCAGTCGTTTGCCCTACCCGGAGCGCGTAATCGGCACCGGCTGGGCTCCTAGCAGCAAAGTGAACGTCCAACTTGTGGGTGTGCGTCGGCTCGGTACCGTCACCACAAATCCAAGCGGGAGTTTTGACACCCGCGTCGAAGTCCCCGCCTCGGTCGCTCCTGGTCAGTATCGCGTAGAGTTTGCTGGTTTTCTTCCGAATGGGCAACCGTATCGATGCTTTCGTGACTTCGAAATTTCGGGGAGCACCGGCACAGCGGGAACCACGTCGACGACTCGCAAAACAGAGGTGACCACTTCGCCCACCACAGCGTCTGGCGGCAACTCCAACTCGAATGGTGGCAATGCTTCGGGCAACGGCACATCGGGCAATGGCAGCGGCACATTGCCCGACACTGGATCCGATTCGCGCACGCTGCTGCTGGTCGGTGCCGGAGCGGTCGTTGTCGGTCGCTCGCTGTATGCACTGCGGCACCGCATTGCGAATGCAGCGGCTGATGGCGAAGCGTACGCGCGCTGAGACGTCAGAGTCTGCGCGCTACCGAGTCAACCCGCAACTGATCACCCGTCGCGTCGCTGAATCTACGGTTGTGTGCCTGGCAGCGCACGGATCGTTGCAATCTCGTGCCGTGACGACTCGCCTGGACGCGACGGCCACCGCGATCCTCGAACTCCTCCAGAGTCCTCATGATGTTGGGTCATTGACTTCGGAAGTTGCAGACGGATTCGGCGCTGACATTGATGTCGTGCGGGCTGATGTTGCTGCTGCGCTCCAGGTGTTCGTGCGCAACGATTGGGTGTTGGCTTGTTGATAGGTGACAGTGTCGCAGGGATCGCCGGTTTCGGGCTGCGCGGTCATCGTGGTGGGGCGCACGGTCCGTTTGATGATGGACAATGGCAGGAAATCCTGCACGTAGTAGGCGAACAGCGCATCTTCGGCCTCGCGCTCGCCGCGCAGCGCTCGGGATTGCTGGCGTTGACCGACGATCAGCAGCGCAAGATTGTTGAGGGTTGCATCGACAGTATGGCGTCGGTGTTACAACTCGAAGCGATGTTGGCTGAGGTGGCTCGCGGCTTGCGCGGCTCGGGCATCGATTGGCGAGTTTTGAAGGGCCCTGCCAACGCGCATCTTGACTACCCGCATCCAGAGTGGCGGGCATTCGGCGATATCGACATCATGGTGCACGGCGACAATTTCGACGCCGCTGCGGGCGGGTTGGAAGCTCTCGGGTGCCGGCGCCGATTCGATGAGCCACGACCGGGTTTCACCGCTCGTTTCGGAAAGGGTGCTTGTTTCGTTGCACCGAATGGCCTTGAGATCGATTTGCATCGTTCTTTCGTCGCGGGCCCGTTCGCGTCGCTCGGCGCCGACGACCGACTCTGGCGTCGGCCGCAGACGTTTATCATCGGCGATGAGCCGCAATATGCTTTGCCACAGGAGTTGCGGCTTGTGCATGCGTCTATGCACGCAGTATTGGGCAAACTCACGCCGAGGTTGGTGCCGTTGCGCGACGTTGCCCAGATTTGTGAGGCCGTCGAGCCTGCTGCATTGATCGATGTTGCGGAGCAGCTCGGCGTCGTCTCGGTCGTTGCGAGAGCCGTGCTGCAATCGAGTGCGACGTTGCAGCTGGCCGCCCATGGTCCGTTAGCGGCGTGGGCGTTGAGCTACCAGCCGACGCAACGGCAACGTCGGATGGTGCGCGCCTACACAAATCCACAACGTAGCTACCTCGGCCAAGTACGTGCCGGAGCGCGAGAATTACCAGGCATCGCGAACAAGGTGGCGTACTCTCGGTCGTTGATATTTCCCGATCGTGACTATTTGGAACGCAGAGAGGGTTCCTACGGCCGACGGATCGCGCGTGCCCTCGGCCGAGGCCGCGCTCAATGACCCCGGAATTCGAGGGCATTGCCACGTATCGCGTGCTCGACACATCGTTTTGTGTGATTTCCGACCACCTCGATCTGCTGCAGCTTATCGACGGTTTGTACGCGCACTGCGCGGTCGACGGAGTACCCGCTCACATCATTGAGATTGTGAGCGAACCGGATGGTTTCTGTGTTGCGGTCGACGCAACGGTGCAGCTACGCGGCATTGCTGAGGAAGCGTTGCTCGGGCGTTTCGTATGGGAAGTCAATCGGATGGTCAGATCGACGCCCGGAACACGGATACTGATACATGCCGCGGCGGTCGAAATTGATGGGCGAGGAGTGTTGCTCTGCGGCGCATCAGGAAGCGGCAAGTCGACACTTGCTTTGGCGCTGGTAGAGCGAGGCGCTCGGTACCTCAGCGACGAAATCGCAGCAATTGACGATGTGACAATGACTGTGAGCGCATACCCGAAGCCCATCACGCTGCGCCCTGATTCGTGGGAGTTCGTCACCTCGCTATTTCCTAACTGCCCCAGCGAAGTTGCAGGTTTGATGCGCGACTTGTGGTTTGTAGTGCCGAAATCGGCTTCTGACGAGACGCGGGCATCTCTCATTGTACTGCCGAATCAGTTGGTCGGAGTCGGCGCCGCGATCGCTGAGGTTGGGGGCGACGCTGCGTTGGTAGCGCTATGCGAGAACACCCATGGGCTGCGCGCCGCAGGGGTGCCGATGTTTCGTCGTCTCGCACGAATCGCCCGACAGTCTGGGGCTTTATCGGGTTCCGTACGTTCGTTGCCTGAGGCTTGTGACGCGATCGAGCGTCGAGTCGCGTCGATATGAGGGTCGACAAGGCGGTTCCGCAATCGATCATTGCTCGGCTTGCAACGGTCGCGAGTGAGTCGTTCGAAGGTATCGAAGTGGTGTTCGATCCCGATAGCGGCTTGGTACGCAAGCTCAACCGCACAGCGAGTGAGATCTGGCGACTGCTTGAGGCGCCTTCAACGCGATCGGAACTGATGAGCACATTGAGCGCCAGAACTCCGCAAAATGCCACCCACATAGCAGCGGATGTTCTACGGTTTGTCGACGAGTTGATCATGTGGGGTCTGGTGGAAAACTTTGACGGATAGGGCGAATCGATGTTGAACATGCTGGCGGCATCGGCGCCATTCGACGGAACGACGTTCGGATACGGTCTCTTCGCGGGCGCGCTGGCGGTTTTGGTGTCTGGGGTGTTGGCCTGGTGGTTGCCGAATGATCGGCCCGGCACGATCGGCGTGCCGATGGCGATCGCGGGGTTCGCGGTGCTTCGTTGGCAGCTCGGTTCGGCGGGCGCTCCGATCGGCATCTTGGCCGCGGCCGGGCTACTCGCGGTTGCGACTGAACTCATCGCGAGGGCAACTGCACGGCAAATGCCAGCCGCGTTATTGCTGGTGCTTCCGGGCGCCGCCGCATTCGTGGCGATCGATGTGGAGGGATTGTCGCTTGGTACTCGCATCGGTTGTGGATTGGGTGCCGCGGCGACGGCGGTAGCGCTGAGCGATTTTGATCAGCGTCACGAACGGGATGGTCTTGCGGTTGCGCTGTTCATCATGTCCTGTAGTGCGCCTTTGATTATGGTGCGCGCCAGCATTGCTGGGCCAGCACTGCTCGGCGCAGTCGTGCTGTTTGTCATCTTGTTGTTCCCGAAGCCACAGGCTCGCCTGGGCAACGCGGGGTGTGGCGCGATAGCTGCCATGTACTGGTGGGCGATCGCGCTCATCGCGCAAGATATCGGACCACGCGTGGGCGGCGGGTGGGTTGCAGTTGGCCTTTTGGGCCTTGAGCCGTTGAGTCGTGCCGTGCTGCCGGATTCGATTCGTCGTCAGCTGCGACGAAACGACAAGGATGCCCGGTGGCTCGTTACCACCACCGCCGTTGTTGCCCAAGGTGCAGTTGTGCTATTTGCCGTTGCGGTAACGGCTCGACAAGCGACGCTCGACATTGCATTGTTGTCGATGCTGCCAGTAGTGATCCTTGGCGTGTTGCTCTCGACCGTGGTGGTGCCGACGCCACGAAAGAAACGACGATCACGCAGCCGCGAAGTCTGAATTTCTTTGTTTCTTGCGAATTCGTTCGCTCAACGGCATGGCTAACAGCAGGAAGAGGAACGGCGCGATCTGGGTCCGTTGCCGCGCCAAGATTCCAAAGTTCGCGAAATTCGAGAACAAGAAAATGAACACGACGAGGTTGACGAACGCGTAAATCATGTAGCCATTCACTCGGCGCAAGTTGCGGGCGATGCGGGGGAAATTGCGAATCAGCAGTAACCCGATGAAGGTGGATTCAATTGCCGTCGCGAACTCCTGGGGCGACGGGGCTTCCCATGGCATTGGCCGCATGATGACAGTCCAGGTGGCATACGGAAAGTTGATCGGGTTCGTGATCTGGACCGCGGCGTTGTCGAATTGCGAGCCACCCTGTGACGTGCGATCGTCGGCTTCGGTTTGCGTCTCTGCTTGCACTTTGGAATCGGTGATATCACCATTGAAATACGCGCTCGCTTGGCCGAGCGTGAATGTAAGAATCGGGATGAAGAGCACGGCAGTGACGATTGAGCTCACGATCTGACCCGAAGGGCGCTTGCGCACCACCATCGCGACGGCAGCACCGATCAAGATCACCAACGCCACGTGCGGACGCACGTAGGTGACCAACACCGTGCCTGCCCCTGCCAGGACTGCACCGCTCAGCGTCGCGTTGGTGATCATCCGAGCGAATCCCAGTGACGCCATGCCGAGCCCAAGAATCACAACGGCTTCCTTGCCGAGCGAGGAAGGCCAATACGCCACTGACGGCATGAATAGCAACAAAATCAGATACTTGCGATCTTGACCAGGGGCAACTGTTCGGCGCATCGCCCGCCAAAACATCAGGTAGCCCAAAAAGCTAAACCAACCGAATATGAAGAACGCGGCCAGCGTTGACGGCGGAATCAGATCGTAGAGAATACCCGTTAGCAAGCGCAGAAAGTTGCTGCCGGTATAACTCTTGTAATTCGGAAGGTGACCTTGCGAAATGAATTCGGTGGCGATTCGCCGACCCTCCACATCGTAGGTTTTGGCGTCCGATCGTTCGTAGATCGTGCCGCTGAACGAGATCCAATAGCGCAATAGGCTGGCGAGCAACTTCATCGCGAGACCAGCAACCAAGATCGGGTACTCGCCATGCATCGTGTCGGCAGCGACGCGTTTTAAGGCAAGTAGCGTGACGGTTCCGAGCACGATCATCACGAATCCAGCAGTGATCGTCTCGCCGTTGGAGAACGCGAAGCCTCCGGCCAACACCGAGAGTGCCGCGATGACCCCGGCCGCAGTGACCGCAAGCGCCCAACCCGGGGTCCGAACGCCGCTGTCGCTTGCGTTCGTGCGTGCGGTTACGGCATCAACTTCGGTCGGCGCGGGGCTGAACCGATTGTCGGGATCGAAGGCATCAAGGGTGTGCGCGGAGCTGGGACGTGCGGTTCGGTCGTGGCCAAGACGGGACCGGCCTCGAGCAGGTGTATCCGCTGGCGTCGCCGGTCGCGGTCGCGCCCGCCCCGAAATAGCCGGGGTGACGCTGTCGTCGTCGAGCCAATTGCCCCGCACGGGTTACACCGGAGCCGAAAAGGGGAGCGGCATTGCGCTACTCGGCGTCGGCGTCGTTGTCGTCGATACGAACTTCGTCGCCGTCGTGATCGTTGTCGATGCGTTTGCCGCGACGGGCGAACCACCCGGGCTTGCGGGCCGGGCCGGCAGCCACAAGTGCGGTGTCGTCGAGCACGGCGGCCGTTTCGGCAGCGTCGGACCCGGCGGTGCCTACGCCACCCTCGGCCGCCTTGCGAGCTTGGACCACGCCAGTGCGCGAGCCGTATCCGTAGCCATACGAGTAGCCGTAGCGGTATCCGTAGCCATATCCGTAGCCATATCCAGGCCGTGAGCTGATGGCGCCAATCAGCGCGATACCCACCACTGGTGCGTCGAGGCGTTTCAATTGTTGTGATGCGCGGTTCAGTGCGGCCGATTTTGTCTTGGCGTCGCGGGCCAGCAGCACGACCGCATCGGAGAGATCGAGCAAGTCGAAGGTGTCGTTGGTGAGCAACAATGGCGGTGTGTCGATGATGACGATGTCGGCGATCTCACGAGCCGCGAGAATCGCGGCACGGCCAGCGACGGCAGCCTCGGCCGGAGTGGAGTCGGGGCTTGAGCTGCCGATGAACTCAACCCCAGGGATTGAAGTGGTCTGGGTTGCGGCGTCGAGGTCGACGATTGGGGCGGACAGGCTGCCGGTGTTTTCGAGGTAGGGCTCGGCGTTGGCACCCAAGAAGCGGTGCAGGCGCTGACGTCGGAAGTCGAGGTCGACGACGATCACTCGTTTGCCAATTTCGGCGTATGCGGCGGCGAGGTTCGCGCTTGTCGTTGATTTACCTTCGTTTGGTCCTGGTGACGCGACGAGCAACGTACGGGGCTCGTTTTGGCCGCTTTCCGATTCGTTTGCCAGCCACATCAGCCCGATCGATGTGCGCAATCCTCGATACGAATCGGCCACGCCGGACAGCGGCGAGAGTTGGGTGAGTACTTCGAAGCGACGACGCCGGGTCGTGGTGACGTGCGGGATTTCGGCGAGCACCGGCAAGCGAGCGGCGGCCTCAGTCGCCGGGATGCCATAGACCGCGCTGTCGAATCGGCTGATCAAGAACGCGATCAGCGCGCCGAGCAGGAGCCCGAGCAGTAGACCTGCCGCGAGCCGTGGTTTCGCAGTTGTTGGGATTCCCGAGCTGGCGGCGTCGGGCACAACCTTGACCTCTGCCGATGACGCGCCTGCCGCGTCAAGAATCACCGGGCGTAACTCAACGAATTTACGCCCCTGTTGCAGCTTGCGGTTGATGTCGCCTGCGGTGCGTTGTGCCAGCACCCGGAGGCCACTTACCTTGCTGTTCGCGAGTGTCCGGCATCTGCGATCGAGGGCTGGGCAATTGGCCAACTCGATGACGGCCGCGTCGAGATCTGCATTGAATTTGGCCGACTTATCCTGCAGAGCTTTCAGTTCATTTCTGTAACCACTGTCGTAGCCACTCTGGATCTCGGCAACGAGTGTGTTCGCAAGGTCATCTGCAATCGCCTGCGCGAATTCACGATTTGTCGAAGTCACGGCGATGGTGAGCTGCGCGGCAACTTGGTCGGGCGTCACGGTTGCTTTTGCTCGCGCGTCACGCGTTACGAAGGTGACGAATTTCTTTTCGCCACGAGCAGTCTTTTCGCCGTTGATAGTCACGGCCTGGGCGTCGAAGTGCGATGCGACCTCTCGAGGGACTGGACCGAATGTCGCCTTTGAAACCCATATGTCCCAGTTGCCGATGTTGCGGACAAGCGAAATCGCGGTGAGGCTCTGGGTCGCTTGGTAGGTGCGTTCTTGCCGCTGAGTTTTGGCGCCGGGCGTCGTGATCCACGCCACGGCCATTGTCGCCGCGGTGATAATGGCGATGACCCGCCAGCGCCTCCGCAGGGCGATCAAAAACTCCAATGCGTTCATGCTGCCTTCGCCTACACAACTCTTCGCCCGTACGTGTAGCCACACGTACCGTTCCGACCCTCTTCGCCCGTAGACAAACCCATCGGCACGGACAGTGCCCGCCCTGAGGTGTGTCGACTTGTTACGCGACAACGAGAGTGCCGCAAACCGGCACTATTACAGCACAGCAACCATGGCCCCGTCCATGGGAAGCGGCAGGAATTGCGCCTGTGTTCACACAAAGTGGCAAATTCCTTTACCGCCGAACGCGGTCGTACACCTGTTGGAGGACCTGAGTGACCTTGGCAGGGCTCCGATCCTGCGCCACCTGCGCCGATGCTGAGCCGAATGCTTGCCGCATTGCGGGAGATGCCGCGGCAATTTCCAGCGCACTCGCCAACTGTTGTGGGTCGCTGGGGTGAATGACCCAGCCGGTTGCATCCTCTCGAACTGAATCGCCGAGCGCGCCCACATCGCTCGCGATGACGGGAAGGTGGTGGCTGTAGGCATCGTGGAGCACCGCGCTTTGGCTCGAAAAGGTGGTGTAGGGCAGTACGACAACGTCGGATGCGCGGTACAGCTTGGCCTTTTCTTGCTCGGTGACGTATCCGATACACGCGGAAATTCGAGAGTCTCGGGCTGCCGCGTCCGTGACAAGGGCCTCGATATCAGCGAAGCCTCGGCCCGCGACTACGAGACGAATCGACGGTGCGTTGAGGAGCTGCATGGCTGCGAGCAGCACTTCTACTCCCTTGTTGCGGCGCAATGTGCCAAACAACAAGACTGTGCAGATTCCGTCGTCGGGTTGCGCCGGCCGGTCAGCGTCCTGAGTGGGGTATGCGCCGACCTCAGGCACGGCCCAGGGAACGAAGTGGATTCGTTGCGGATCCACGTCGAATTCCGCTGTGAGCCGAGTGCCCACGCTCGGATGGTGCACGACGATGGTGCCCGCGCTGCGGTACTGCGCCGCCAAAAGCGTTCGCTCAACCCGCGAGGGCACCCGAGCTTGGTGTGGCACCACATCGTGGACAGTGCAGACCAGCGGGGCCCGCCGACCCAAACGCGCCAAGCTGAGCCCGTCGGTGAAATAGTTGAGATACACAATGTGTGCCACATCAAATCCACCGCGCTTTACCGTGGTGTGGCGGTTCAAAGCCCGGCGCGGGTAGGTGGTCGCTCGTGTTGCGAGCCAACGTGCCCCGCCCTCCGACTTCTGTGGCACTGCCGGAACTGAATCGTCGATGTGGATCTGAGGGCCGTCGGTGCGGGGTGTTGGGTCGTGGCTGGTGGCTCCAGCGATGCGTCCCCGAATGGTGTGAAGCGTGACATCGTGGCCGCACCGCAGCAGTTCATTGCCGACGCCAAGTTCTTCGCTGCGCACAAACGGCCAGTACCAGTAGATACGCATCGCAATTACAGGGTGCGTTGTGATTTGGGAGGCAGCAGCCGGGCGGGAATTCCTACTGCGGTGTAGCCCGGCGGCACATCTTCGAGCACAACCGCGTTGGCGCCGACGCGGGCGCCGTTGCCGATGGTGATATCACCGAGCACTTTGGCGCCTGCGTGCACGCTTACATTGTCGCCGAGGATGGGGCGGGCGCCAGGGCGATCGAATCCGATTGTGACTTGTTGGTTGATCCAACAGTTTTCGCCGACTTTGCGGGCCGCCACGACTGTGGCAAATCCGTGCTGAATAAAGAGCCCGCCACCGATATCGGAACAGGCGAGGTGCAGCGTGCGCTCACCCGGATACAGCACTTTCGAGATGGCGCCCACGACGGCAGCCGCCAGGCCCCCGCGCCGAAGCCGGTAGCAGTAGAGCGTGCGGAATTCGGGGTAGCTCGCGATGAGCGAGAGCGTCGTGGCATGCGAGTTGTTGGTTGCTGTCGCCCAGCGGCGGACGTCGGCGGCGATCCTGATTTTGGATTGGTGCGCGAAGGGAAGTCCCAGGAGCATGGGCGCGAACCAAAGCTGGAGCAACGCGGACGCGACGCGACGAGCCTTGGTGTGCGCAGGAGCGGCTTCGGCTTCGGGAGTAGTCATGACGTTGCTGCTATCTCGACAAGCGGCGGGGTTATCAGAATTGAAAATATATAAATGGGGTTGGTGCACCACCACTGAACACCAAAATTGCGACTACTGCCGCACCGGCGTAGGCGCCTTGGAGCCAGGCTGGCCACGCGGTGAGCGGCCGCCACTCGCGACGTCGCCGGTCGATGATGTCCATAGCAAACATGATGCAGAGAAACGCGACTATCAACGTGAGATTGGGCCACCATGCTCCGGGGCGAGATCCGAGCAGCCCCGACTTGAATCCCTTGAAGAAATCGAGGGCAGCCTGCAGCGATTCGGCTCGGAAAAACACCCATAACACGGTGACCAGGGTGAAGTTCCCAAGGATCTTCAATATCGTTGCGGGTGTAAATCGAAGCGTTTCATCGCGATCGGTGCTCCCGCTGAGCATCCGATGCACCGACAATGCAGCACCGTTGAGCCCGCCCCAGACGACGAAGTGCCATGATGCACCGTGCCAAAGGCCCCCCAACAGCATGGTGATCATGAGGTTGCGGTAGGTCTTGGTTCGCGAGCCGCGATTTCCGCCGAGCGGTACGTAGAGGTAGTCGCTCAGCCAACTCGACAGTGAGATATGCCACGTACGCCAGAACTCGGTGATGTTGCGCGCCAAGTATGGCTGTTCGAAGTTTCGGGCGAGCTCGATGCCAAGGAGTCGAGCAACGCCTCGCGCCATATCGGTGTAGCCCGCGAAGTCGCCGTAAATCTGGATCGAAAATCCGACGGCGGCGATCATCAGCGGAATGGCGCCTCGGCCATCCGTGCGGCCAAACACATCGTTGACGTACCCGACGACGCCGTCGGCCAGTACCACCTTTTTGAACAGTCCGGTGAGGATCAACACCATTGCTGAATAGAAACGCTCTTTGTCGGGGAGGGTTCGCGTTTTGCGAAACTGCGGCAACATGTGCGCAGCGCGGGTGATCGGGCCCGCTACGAGCTGTGGGAAGAATGCGATGTAAATCGCATAGGTGACGATGTTGTATTCGGGCTCGCAGCGGCGCCGGTAGACGTCGATCGCGTAGCTGATTTCGTGGAAAACGTAGAAGCTGATGCCGACCGGAAGCGTGAATCGAAGCAGTGGATCGGCAACTGTGACGTTGATTTTGTCGAGCGCGCTGATCGCGCTGTCGATGAAGAACTCGAAGTACTTGAAGAACCCAAGCACGACGAGATTCACAGCGACGGAGAAGATCATCCATGCTCGGCGTCGCCGCTCGTCGTCACCCGCAGTATGGATGCGTTGGACCGAAAAGAAGTCGACGATTGTGGTGCCGGCAAGCAAGAACAGAAAGCGCCAATCCCAAAACGCGTAGAACGAGTACGAGACCGCCACCAGCAAGAGATTCTGGAGCGTGCGAGTGCGCAGCGCCCAGTACAGCGGAAACACGAGCGCGAAATAGAGCGCAAATTGCAGTGAATTGAACGTCATGAGGGAAACGCCGTGGACCACCACGGTAGCGATTTGAGACGCGCCGTGAGTTTTGGCGTGAACACCTCGCGTGCCGGTTCGGGCCAGAGGTGCTCGTAATCACGAAACGCCGAGTCGGGCATTGAGCGCACCAAATCATCGATCACCGAAACATTCAGCTGTTTGGCTTCCTGGGTGATTTGGCGTTGCCACTGCACGAACTGGGCCTCGCCCTTCGGGTGGAGCGGCAGGTAATCGCTCGGAACCGGCATGATCACGATGACGACGTTGATGCCTTGGCGTTGCAGGGCCGCGACTGTTTCGCGGAATGCTTGGAGTTCGGCGTCGCCGACCTGAAAATCTTTCAGCTGTTTGTCTCGGACAGTCAGGAGATGGTTGGCCTTCATTTTCTTGAGCTGTTCAGGAGTCTTGGAGTCGTATTCCAACCGCCACGTTGCGCGTGCCTTGAGCGACTTCTGTTGAAGATACTTGGTCGCAGTTCCTTGCGCTGCTGACTTCAGCTCAAACGGATCGCGTAACGCGTCGCGGTGTTCAGACAGCGCGCTTGTTTCCAAACCGCGGTCGAGGGAGCCGAAGAGCCCTTGCTGGCTCGCGCGCGCCGCGTTGTACTGATCGATCGGGTGGTCGGGCCGCCCACTATTGAAGTCGAGTGTCGATATGCCCCAAACCACAACCCTGGGTTTGAGCCGAGGCACAACTTCTTCGAGGAGCCAGCGTTGCACCACCGTGGTTTGTGATCCCGGCAGTGCCACATTGTGCGCCGAGGTGTCAGGCCACTTCAGCTCCTTTTCCACCCTGGCGGCATCGACATCGCGGCGCACCATCGAGGTGCCGACAAATGTGACTCGGCTTGTGACCCCGTTGGCGGCTAACACGTCCATGTCGTTGATGACGCTTTGTGACTGCCCCGAGAAGTACCGCAGCGGCTCGGGGAGCCGAGACTCTGCGACCCGAACACCGGCTTCGGCGACGCCGATGACCGCGAACATGGCGACGACGAACATCACAAAGGGATGCCGGCCACGTCGGGGCCGTTTGCTGGTTGCGGGTGTCGGCAAGGCAGGCTTCGAGGTTGTCGTGGGTTGATTGGCCACGGAGTCGTCGGTCACAGAGCGCCGCAGGGTAGTCGCAACTGGGGCGAGTTGCCAGGCGAAAAGTCGTTACTGTGGTCACGAATGGATGATCACCTACCGCTGCTCTCAATCATTATTCCGGCATACAACGTCGCGGCCTATGTTCGAGAGGCCGTCGATTCGGCGTTGGCTCAGACCTATCCCAATGTCGAGGTCGTCGTGGTCGACGATGGGTCGACCGACGACACGAGCGCGATCCTTGATTCGTATGGTGATCGGATTGTCTTAATCCGTCAGCGGAACCGGGGTCTTGCGGGTGCACGCAATTCGGGGATTGCCGCAGCGCGCGGCGACCTTCTGGGGTGGCTTGATGCCGATGACGTGTGGTTTCCGACACGCGCTCAGGAGGCCGTCGATTATTTGGTTGCCCGTCCTGACATCGCCGCGGTCACCACCGACGCGTTACTCATCGATGGCGAGACCTATAGCAACCGGCGTTACTACGGCGACTATTTCAAGGGTGCGTTTCCCGATCCGTCTGCGCAACTCGCGGCCATGGTGGAACATAATTTCATGTTCGTTGGCGCCGTCGTGCGGACGAGGCTGCTGCGGAAGTACGGCGGGTTCGATGAGGCGCTGCGACGATCGGAGGATTACGACCTCTGGATCCGATTGTTACTCGGAGGTGAACGCTTTGGGCGCATCGATGTGCCGCTGGCGGCGTATCGCTTGCGGTCCGACAGCCTCAGCGCCAACGCGGAGGCGCAGTGGGAAGCCCACCTCAGCGTGATCGACAAACATGTTCGTGCAATTCGTAGTGCAAATGTTCGGCCGCCTGCGACTGTGAGTTACGACCTTGCGAAGATCGCAGCTGCCACTGGCGAGAGTGGGCTCGCAGCGTCGCTCTACTTTGATTGCTTACGTTCCACGTCGTGGCAACGGATCCGTGATCGGCTCAGGATTGCTCTTCTCGCGGCTGGACAACTTTGTCACATCCCGACGCAACGCTGATCGCGCAACCCGTAAGCTGCCCGTGTTGTGAACGCTCTCCAGGTCACCCCTCAAAGCTCTGTGGCTTCCGCGGTCGGAGATTCCACGCCGATCGTCATCTTGGGAATGCACCGGAGTGGCACGAGTGCGCTGGCAAAGGTGATGGGGCGCTTGGGAGTGTGGATGGGTAGCGCCGAATTCGTATCTCGCCGCACGGAGCATGTGCTGCTCCAGGCTTGCAATCAGGCACTACTCAACGGGTACGGCGGGCACTGGAGCGCGCCGCCGCAACTCGGCACCGAATGGGTGGAAGGCGAGGTCGCGCGTTCGATCGACACGGAGGCCCGCCGAGCACTCGACGATCTTGAGAATCACTCGGTGTTCGCATGGAAAGACCCGCGAACCTGCTTTACGTTGCCCTACTGGCGTACGCAATTTCAACGCGAGCCCGTTGCGCTCATCTCCTATCGGCATCCCCTTGAAGTGGGCGCATCACTGAAAAAGCGCAATGATTTTCTGCCCGGGCATGTGCACGCGCTTTGGGAGAGTTACAACCGAGCCCTGCTTGACGCCGTAGCCGGGCTCCGCACGGTTGTGGTGTCGTATGCCGATCTCACTCGCGATCCGGTCGCTACGCTGGAAGCGGTGCGGGCAAGTCTCGCAATGTTCGGAATCCGTATTGAGGGTGATCCGAGCGACGCGGCGCAAGACATCGAACCTGACCGCCGCCACCACGTGTTTGACGAATTGCCCGACAGCACTGTGACTCGCCAACAAATGGAATTGTGGGAGACGTTGCGTGCCCTGCCGCAGCACACGGAGCATTTCGTGGTCCCGACTTTGAGCGAGCCGCACGCGGCATCGACGGAACTTCTCGCGCAGCGCGCCGCAACGATTCGCGGTGAACGCGCCACCACCGAATTGCAACTCCAGCTGCGTTCGCGTCGCAACTTGGCGCGCACGTTCGTGCGTCGACTTCGCGACCCGAAAGGAGATTGAACCGCAGTGTTGCATGTCGTGACTGTGCATTTTCGCTCGGCCGACTGGATCGAGCCGCAACTGGAATACCTTCGGCGCAATTGTTCGCAGCCGATGCAGACGTGGGCGATACTTGATGGCATCGACGATCGTTGTGAAGCGCATTTCGATCATGTCGTGAATTTTGAAGGTACGCATCCGCAACGTCTCAACGAGTTGGCGCGCCAAGTGAGCTTGGTGGCGAAGGAAAGCGACGACATCTTGTTTCTTGACGGTGACGCCTTCCCGATTCGACCCTTCGACGAGTTGCTGTGTTCGGCTGGCGACGGACCGCCCTTGATTGCAGTGCGTCGAGATGAAAACCTTGGTGATCCACAGCCGCATCCGTGCTTTTGTCTCACCACCGTTGGATTTTGGAATCGCATCGGCGGCGACTGGCGAGTGGGGTATCGATGGCGTAACAGCGCTGGCGACGACGTGACCGATGTTGGCGGCAACCTGATGGAAATTTTGCAAACGCACGCGGTCGCGTGGCGCCCGCTCACGCGTCGCAACACAGCAGATCTTCACCCGTTGTGGTTTGGTGTCTACGGTGATGCTGCAATTGGAGACGTCGTCTACCACCACGGCGCGGGCTTTCGGCCTCGCATCGCCAGAGTGGACGGCACCGCAACCGAGCTTTCCAGCCCGGTCGATCGCGTGCCGGTGGTTGGTCCCTGGCTCGCTCGCCGACGTCGTGCACATTTGCTGGCCGAGCGGGAAGCTTGGGAGGCAACGGAAGGCGTTCGGCAAGTTGAACTTGCCGCGTCAGTTTTCGAAGGATTGAGAACTGATCCGCAGTTCTACCGTCGATTTACGGGAGTATCGGCGTGAGCAAGCCGCTGCGCAAGACCAAACATTTTGTGGTGCTGTTTCCGGGGCGTACGGGCAGCACGTTCGTGATGTCGGCGTTGCGGAGTCACAACAAGATCAAGGCAACGGGCGAACTCATTGGTCCGCTGCGCACCGCAGGTTGGGACGCGCAGCTCAGTGCGATCCGCGAGTGGTACAAGGTGCCGCTGCTGAGTAACGAACGCACTATTGGATTCAAGACGAAACTCGTTGACGTCGTAGACCGCGACGCATTTCGCGCCACGATCGAAGAGTACGACGCGAACATCGTGCTCCTGGCGCGCGATAACCATGTGAAGCATGTTGTGTCTCGCTCGAACGCTAAGCGTTTGCGTGACACAACGAACCGTTGGAATCGGCGTCCCGGAGACGACGAACTGCCGCCGATCTCGATTGATCCGCAGGAGTTTGCGGAGGCATTGTTGCGGGTCGAGGAACACCAACGCGATATCGATGCATGGTCCGCGGCCCTCGACCGCCCGTTGCTGCGAGTGACGTACGAAACGCTGTTGGCGCAACCACAGGCGACGTTTGATGAAATCTGTCGATTCCTAGGGGTCAACCCCGAGCTTTTGGAGGGCCGCACCGAAAAAGCGACTCGCGACGATCTCACCGAAGCGCTCGCAAATTTCAGCGAGCTGCGCGGGCATTACGCGGGGACGCAGTACGAAGCAATGTTCGACGAGGGCGTCATTCCGTAAGTTCGATTTTTCTCGACTACGTGCGACAAGTATCGCCTGAACAATTTTGAAGGATGAGTGCTTTCGTCGCTAGCACCGCGACCGTTGCAGCGTTGATGGATGCGATATTGGTGGCTTCGATGGGGTCTGTCGCGAGGTCATATAAGGGTGTGCCTGGTTGGTCGTACCACAATTTGTATTGACCGGGGCTGATGATCGCCTTTGGCCCATTACTGATGAGCAAATGGCGATTCGGCCACTGCGCCAGGCGTGCTAATGAGATGCCGTCGCGCTTCGTGTGTGCATAGTGATTCGACAATCCGAACCAATCGAGCATGGTCATTGGCAAGTCGATGGTCGAGGTCGGTATCGAAATCGAGCCGCCACCGCCTGCCCCAGGCTGATTTTTTACGACGAGCGGAAGGTGAATGCTTTCCTCCCAGGTGTACCCGATATCCCAAACACCGTGTTCCCCAGTCATGAAGCCGTTGTCCGATGTGAAGACAAAAATCGTTTCTGCCTGCCAACCACGTTCAACGATTTTGCTCCAAGTCATGTCGACGATATCGTCGAGTGAAATCAGCAACTCTTGGCGGGTCTGCCAAAGCTCTTCGTGGCTGCGCCTCACCACGGCGCCGGTCGCACTTGTCGAGGTGGGAAGACCAGTGCCGAGCGGGACAGCAAGCGTCAAAGGGTCCGACGTTGGCGTCGCAGTGACAAAAGTGTTGCCGGACGGGACCCGCGAAGCCATCCCTGCGATGCCGTGAAACGCAACCGACGTTGAACTCGTTATGCCGTGCGGTTTCGCGCAGGACACCAATTGCGAAACGCCTGTGTTCACAATCGATGTGATGCTTGGCCCCGTGGTAGGAGCAACTGCCATCGGCACCCCTCCGAATTTCGAAAAGGCACCCGAAACCTCGGTGTCTTTATATTCCCTGCGACGATTGTCAACATTTCCATCGTCGGTCGCTGGTTCATGGGGTGCGAGATAGAGGAAAAATGATTCGTCGGCAGCGCGACCATCGATGAATTCGCCAGCCATTCTGGCGAGCACGAGTGATTGGTGCAGCGATGCTGGGTACGCGTAGGCCGCTGGCGGGGTGTACGTGCCTACAGCCGCGTTGGTGATGAACCTCAATTGGTTGGTTACAGAGTTGTAACTGCTGATCGTTGGTGGAGCGAGGTATTGACCTGGGTTTGGGTTCCAGTCGGCGTCGAATTGTGCCCAACCGGTCACGACGACTGGATCGCCAGCTACGATTTCTCGCGTTTCGAGCGCACTCGGTGGGGTAAGCGTGAGTTCCGCGATTCTGATGGTCCCTTGTTGCACAACGGTGATACTGGTGATTTTCTGCTTGTAGTGGATAATCGACTCGGTGCCCACGCCGGGAACAGTCGGCCCCGAACAGAAACGTGAGTTGTATTCATCGTCGACCCCACCGTTGTAAGTCGCAGATTCATCTCCAGTGATTGCTCTCCAAAAGTCCCAGCCCGGTGGGACCCGCAAGTGACCAGCGTTTCCTTGGTAACTGTCGGCGTAGCCGTTTTGATATTTGCCGATCATGGCGGTGGTGATCGAGTTGCCCGGAGATTTGAGCCAGTTAGGAAGTGAGCCGCTGGTCTTTTGGGGGTCGTCGTTGGACAACCGGGGTGTGGCTGCTTCCGATTCCCATGGCCCTACCCAAACTGCCGAATTCCCAGACCCAACCTTCTTGCCGTCTGCGCAGTACTGGTAGTACTGCGCAGTCGTGTTCCCGCTGCCGATTCGATGATTGTGTGAGTAGAGGCCGGTCATGAGAGCACATCGGTCGGGTGCGCACGCCGCCTTCTCAGCGCGGTGCGCAAGGTACGTAGTTGTTCCCGAGCCGAAGATGCCTTGAGTCTTGGGCATGTGCAATATGTCGTCGTACCGCATGTTGTCCGCGATGATCAGCACTACGCGGACTGGTCCGCTGACGAGGGCGCTCGATCGGCTTACCGCCGATGCCGCGGCGGGGTCGACCGTGAGGAGAGACGAACGGTTCGTCGTCGCAGCGAACGCTGCTGCGGCAGCGGTCCCGGCGATAAAGGCCCGCCTAGAAAACTCCCCGGGTTGTTTGGCGAGGTCGCTCGCCCGGGTATCGATGTCGTCTGCCGTCGGCGCTGGTACATCGTTGTCTTGAGTCATTGCGACGAAGCTATCAACGGTGGCGTTTCATCGCAACGACCCGAGACGGATACGCTGGGACGCAGTACGAAGCGATGTTCGCGAGCGGGTTACCGCTTGAGGTTGATTGCTCCAACGCAGTGCTCGCCGGCACCGAATACCACAAATGGCGTGTGTGTTTCTGCGACGTAATCTCGAAAGAACACGTTGTCGACGATGTCATCCATCATGACGATGGCACTCGGAGCCAATTTGGGTTTCACGATGTCGATGCCGAAGCGACGGCCGGCGTAACTTTTGTCGCTGTCGTAGTGATACAAGTCGATGTGATCCACCGCTTCGAGAATCTGAGGCAAGTTCACGTCGTCGCCTTTGAGGAGCAGCGTCCAGTCAGTCCGCATCTCGCGCGGCACGAGTATTCCTACGTACTCCTCAGGATTGTCGGCACGAAAGTAAGGAAAGTCACTTGAGTAGAGACGCCCAACGCCGTTGCGCTGCATTGCGCTCAGAAACGCCATTGACGAGAACCCTGCTGCAACGCCCGTTTCTACTACCACTTCGGGTTTCGTGAACCGGGTCAGGAAGTAGAGCAGTTCCGCACGGGCGCCACCGCCGATGCGCAAGCCGGTCTCATCGCGCAATTGCGCGGCGCGTGCGCGGAGGTCGGCCGCGAACTGTCGCGCTTCTGCTGCGAGTAGACCGTCTTGGGCCTCACACCACTCTCGGGGTTTGATGCGGTACTGGGCTGCCCAATCGACGGCCTCGCGACGCGTGCGTTCTTTTGGCGACAATCGCCGGGTGACCTTTTGCATCATCACCTTGGCGTACCCAGGGCGAATCGCATTGCGAAGCGTGTGTGCGAACGAAGTGTCGTTCATCACTTTTGTGGGCCGAGCCATGATCCCTTTCCTACAGCCACAGAGTTCGATAGTGCAAACAGCCTTCGAGTTGGCCAATGCGGTTGCCCGCGACCCAACACCAGGCGGCTCGTCCTTGCAGTGTAAAAACGCGCGGCAACCAGAGAATTACCAGCGCCCATGATTTCCATCCGGCGAAACGAGCAGGAGTGGGCAAGTTGGCTTCGTGGAGCATCTTGCAAATGAGCGGTTTGCCCTTGCCGTAGAACCGCCCGTGACGCCACAACGAAATCGGCTCGGATCGGTACCGATAGTGGATCACTGCGTCGAGCGCGAAGCCGATTTCCACGTTGGCCTGCCAGAGCCGCAGTGAAAATTCGATGTCGTCAACGGCGCCGACAATGTCCTCACGAAACCGTCCGACCCGACGCCAGGTCGATCGACGAATCGCCATATTGCCGCCGGCGGCTAGTGGGAAAATCCCGAAGTATGCGCGTGGGCGGTCAGTCGGGAAGAGTCCGCGAGTGTGTACGAGCCAAGCCGGGTTGAGTAAGGCCGCATCAATCGGTCCGGTCATGACTTCATGATGCTGCAATCCGTCGTACATTGCTTGCACCCAACGCGGGCCGACGATGTCGTCGCCGTCACACAATGCAACAAGCTCTGAGCGGGCACCTTCGATGCCGCGGTTGCGTCCGAAGTTGACGCCGCTACCGTCGTCGGCGGTGATCATTCGGATGCGAGGATGTTTGGCGGCATACTCGTGCACGATCTCGGCCGTGTCATCGGTTGAACGGTTGTTGACGATTACGACTTCCCAGCTGCAAGTACATTCCTGCTGTACGAGCGCGTCGAGTTGCTCTCGCAACGTCGCGGACACATTCCGCACTGGCATGACGATCGAGAAATCCATTAGAGGTACACCGTCTTGTAGCGAACGCAGCCTGCGATTTGGCCACACCGACTAGCCAATACCCATCGCCAGCGAAGGCGCACCACGGGATCTTTGAGTTTCGGAACGTTGCGGACGAGCCACACCCAGTTTCGAAGACCTTCGACGCGACTCGGATTCAATCCTTGCGTATCTCTGGACAGTTTGCTGACGTACGGCTTGATGCGTCCATTTTCGAAAGCTTGATTCCATTGGTCTTTCGGATCGGTGCGGTACCGATAGTGCACGATGGCGTCGGGGGTCTCAACGAATTCGACTTGATGGGCAAGCAGCCGAATCGCCAAATCGATTTCTTCGCCAGCCCGCAGGGACTCATCGAATCCGCCGACTGCGTGATACGTCGATCGCCGGATTCCAAAGCATGCACCGTGGGCAAATGTGATGCCAAGGAAGTTGCCTGCAGTTCCGCCAACCGTGGTGCCGCGCGCCGCCACGATCGCGGCGTCGTTGAGCGAAGCAACCTCAAGCACACCCGCGACTGCCTGATGCTTTTCGAGCGCCGTGTTCATAGCGGAGAGCCAACCGCTCGCAACGATGTCGTCGGCGTCGCAGCAGGCAATGCGCTCCGATCGGGCTGCGGCAATACCCGCATTGCGTGCATAACTTGGACCTCGGCCATCGGCGTTGGTTTGCAACAGTACGCGGGGATCTCGGCGGCAGTATTCCAAGACCAACGCTGCGGTGGTGTCGGTGGAATTGTTGTCGATCACAAGCACTTCGAAGGGCTCATCGAATTCTTGCGCAAGCACCGCGTCGAGTTGCTCGGCGAGCGTGGCTGCCGCGTTGTGCGCCGGAATGACAACGGTAATCATGGGCGCGGATTCGGTATTAGGCGACATGAGATGCTTCGGTGCCAACGTGTGTGGCGAGCAATGATTCGAATCGTTCGGCGACCGCCGTTGGTGTTGCATCATGGCGGCGTGCATGGTCGAGTGCCGCGAGTCGCAGTTGTTCGTACAGGTCGGCGTCGTTCCAGAGGTTTGACAATGTTTCGACCCATTCGTCGAGCAAGGCATCTGGCGCGACCAGAATTCCGCCCGGCCCCACGACCTCTCCGTGCCCAGGGCGATCTACTGCGAGCACCGGTATGCCATTCGCCTGTGCTTCGAGCACAACCCGCGGCCGACTCGCAACTGTGCACAGCATGAGGAGCACTTTGGCGTGGGCGTATACCTGGCGAGGATCATCCTGGTAGGGCAGTAGGCGAGCGTTGCCGAGCGTTCGGCACTTTTTCGTGAGCGCGTCGCGTTCGTGCTCAGTGAGTGGCCACGATTCCACGAATGTGAACGGTAGGTGGTGCAATCGCTGAGCAATATCCAAAGCGAGATCGATGCCGTACATCGTGACTGGATTCACCATCACGATCTCAGTGCGGTCGGTCGCGGTAATACACTTTTCGGTCTCGACCACCGATGGCACCACAGCACAATCGAAGCCGAGCGCCCGCACTTCAACCGCATGAGCCTCAGCATTGGCCATGATGATCGACGCTGCTGCTGGTGGATCGACCAGATGTCGGACACCGGAAGCCTCACGGACATACAAGACTGTTGGAATGCCAAGGTCTGCGCAGAACTGGCGGATGTATCGCCACGCGGGACGTTCGACCGAGTTGACGATCACAACGTCAGGGGTGCACTCCCGGAAAGTTGCTTCGAACGCGTTTTCGGGCAGCGGGCAGGTCCAGGCCGGGTGCGCGTGCCCTGCGGCATGGGATCGTGCGCAGCCAATTGTCCGCCGCAACGAATTGACCACCGTGGCGAACGGCCGGGTGAGGGGATGGCGATCGAGCTTGACACAACTGTTCAACCATCGCTTGTGTCGTTCGATGACAGCTGTGGCCGCATCGTCGGTCATCAGGGTTGCGACGGTATGGCCGCGTTGCCGCATGATTTCAGCGAGTTCGTAGGTGCTGCGGGCGGCGCCACCTACCGATGTGCCCGAGACGAAGAGAAGTCGCATGAGACAAGAGAGTGTACGGGGTACATCAGCTCACAGCGTTAGCCTGCGGGTAATGCTGCGGGTGCTTGTGCTTGGCGTTCCAAGGAGCGGTACTACCTGGATCGGTGAAGTACTGGGGCGTTGTGACGGTGCTTCCTACGTGCACGAACCGGATGGGGTGCACGAGCCGTTTGGGTTCGTCGCCCGTTCCGCGTTGCCGCCGGGATTTTGCCTCTCGCCGAACGAACAATGTCGAGCCTATGAATCGCTGTGGGCTGGGGCGTTTGCGGGCGGCGCAAAAGCCACGACATTGGTAGATCACGCGGCGCGACGTCTCTACGCCGGAGTGACAACCGAACAGCGAGCGCGCGTCCGCAACGGTGGGTCACCCACATCGCGCTTGCGGCTAGCCAGCCGGTTGGCGCGCCCCCGGACAGCAGTGCCCGGACTCGATGCGGTGGTAGTGAAATCCGTCGACGCGGCGTTGACCGCCGAGTGGATTGCGCAACGTTTCAATCCCAACGTTGTCGTGGTACAACGCGATCTGCGCAGCGTGCTTGCCAGTTGGATCACGCTCGACATGGCAGGGCCGCAACAAAGGAACTACGAAGTGCTGACCGATTTTGCTCGGTCGTGGTGGGATGTGGAGCTGCCGGGTTATGGCGTCTCGAAGGTTGTGCGGTCGGCCGTCGTGTGTTCGGTCTGGTCGATCGCGCTCTCAACTGCCGCGGCCCGCCACGATTGGACGGTGCTTCGTTATGAAGATGCGGCCGTTGACCCTGAGGCGCAGTTTCGGCGCGTTGCTGAATCGTGTTCACTGTCGTTCGGCGATCGCGCGCTGGGGTTTCTCAACGACAGCAACCGTCCGGGCTCGGGCTACTCGACGCAACGGGTTGCGGGATCAACGATTGATTCGTGGAAAGAGCGCCTCGACGCCGAACAGGTGACTGCAATCGAAACCGTTGTGGCGTGCTTCCCCGCTTCACTGCGCTAGCGGGCCGAAGTCACTTCGTGAGTTGCGTTGCGCTGCGGTGCGCCACCTTGGATCGCTGCCATCGAATCCAGACTGTCATGCGTTTGGCGATTTGTTTGAGTTGGCGCCGAAGCGGAATCCCGCGGCCTTGCCAGGTCATTCCGCTGTAGTGACGAAACGAGCGAGCGAACTTCGCTGGCATTTCGACAAAGGTCAACCCTGCCAATTCGAGCTCCCGAAAAAATGCTGCAGCAGTGTCGTATGCGATTTTCGACCCGTCGGATTGCACACGCTCTTCGTAGAGGAAGCTCGCGTTGAGTTGCTGCGACGGCTCGGTTCGAATGAGCATGAGCCACGGCTCGGGCCGCGCCGCAAGGGTTGCCGCGGCACCGGTCGCCGGATGGGTATATGCGACACCGTCGCGGGCCTGAATGCGGGTTGCGACCAGGGTGGCGCCCGAGACCTCGGCGGCCTGCACCATTTCAGCGAGCCAATTCGGGCGGAGGAACTCCACGTCGGAGTCACAAAACACAACGTATGTGCTGGTTGCGGTCTTCAGCCAGAGATCAAGCCATTCGCCATGGCGTCGACCCCCGCGCGCTATTTGAAGTGTGCATGCTCCGGCGCGCTCATAGCGCTGGAGCATGTTGATCGACCCGTCATTGGAGTCGCAGTCGCCGACGATGAGTTGAAACGGATGTCCCGCCAGCGCGTGCATGGATCGCAAGCAGAGTTCACTCACTCGTGCCGTATTGAAGCTTGCAAAGTGCACGGTCACAGTGGCTGTCTTCGTGCTCATACGGCTCGGAATCGTAGGCGGCTTTGTGGTCGAGTGCTCTTTGGCGACCTATCGACTCGGTAGCCTCGCAGCGATGAGCCGCGTACTGGTTGTCGGACTGCCGCGCTCGGGTACGAGTTGGACCGGGCGCGTCGTCGGCAAAGCCGACGGCGCTGCCTTCGTGCACGAACCTGATGGCGACCACGTGCCCTACGCGATTCGCGCCAAACGCGGCTACGGGCGTCATATAGATCTTGACGCAGATACCGAACTTCCCGAGTATGAACGCCTCTGGGCCGGTGCCTTCGAGGGTGGCGATCGTTTCCCATCGCTACGGTCACGAATCGCCGAGCGGCTTTTTGAAACCGCAACACTGGCGCAGCGTTCAGCGGCTCGGCGCAACGAGTCGATTCCAGTGCGGCTCCGCGCAGCATTGGTGCTGTCGGAGCCTTCCGGCGCGGTTGCCGGCGCACAGCATGTGGTCGTCAAGACCGTCCACTCGGCGTTGAGCGTCGAGTGGATTACTCGTCGTTTCAACCCACGAGTCCTGATCGTCGAACGGGATCCGCGCAACGTGCTCGCAAGCTGGATGGAACTCGGGATGGGCGGCGATAAACGCGAAAACGTTCAGCTCGCTCACTACGCAATGCGGACGTGGGGGCTTGCCGCGCCGGCCGGCGACGCACCCAAGATCGTCGTTCGAGCGTTCGTCTTTGGCGTGCTTGCATCGGCGCTGCGCGCCGCGGCCCAACGCCACCCCGATTGGGTGGTTGCGAGCCATGAAGATCTCTGCATCGAGCCGCGGGCCCGATTTGCGGCGCTGCTGGGTGAGTTCGGCCTCACGTTCGGAGAAGAAGCTGAGCGATACCTCGAAACCTCCGATCGTGCTGGTGAAGGATTTCGTACGCAACGCGTTGCTCGGGACCAACCCGAAAAATGGCGTGAACGGCTGTCGACCGAAGACGTCAAGATGTTGTGCGGCGAACTGGAACGTTTTCCGTTTCCGCTGGTGCGCGACATTCGCTAGTACGTGTGCTGCTGCTGACCTTATTGGTGCGCGCAGGCTTACGACTTTTTCGTGGTCCGTTGCATGAGGCCGGTGATGCGCCGCTGCAGGGCCGCGCTGGCGTGCTTTGCGACTGACACTGGGTGCATGAGCAGCATCCGGCGTTGTTCGGTGCGGTCAAGTGCCTGTTCGTGTACATAGTCGGGGCGATATCGTTCATGCAGGACTCTTTCGTAGTCCTGCAACGTGAGCCGCGGGTCGAGCACCGCAAGTTTTGAAAAGGTGTACTGCGGATCGCTGGCAAAACGCGGGAAGTACAACAGCGTATGGGGCACGTCATACTGAGCGACCGTGACCATAAGTTGTGCCAGCACTTCGCCGACCGCGCCGCGTTGATGGCTGGCTCGTTTCGAACCCCACAACATGCCGCCCGGAGCGTTGAGTGACTTGCCGTATCCGGCCGCGCGCACGCGGCTGGCCGCTGCGATGTCGAGGTTGCGGACCGGAATAATCACGTGTTCGACTTCCACGAGGCCTGCGGCGAGCAGTGGCCCGAGTTCGACCGACAATCGTGGGCTTTTGACAACCCTGGGTGCATTGGGTGTCAAGACGTTCTTCTCCAGCCCGGCGCGTGATGCAGGGTTTGCTTGGATACCGGGTTTGAAGCCGGTATCGAATCCCAGATCGGTCATGACTTGCACCAGCAGTGTGGTTCCGGCGCGGCCTGTTCCCGCGATGAGTATCTTCGGTTCGTTCATGGTTGCTTCAAACTAGCGATCGCCGCGGTCGGACAAGCTGTACCCAAATCCCAGTTGGCGAACCCGTGATTCGAAACGCCATCGCAACGGAGTGATCTTGATTTGGGCAGGGAGCAACGCGTGGTGCCGGAAACGCCGGAAATACCGAACGTTGGTGTCGGCCCGCACTTGCTCCGCGCTTTTGTGCGGTGCGAGACCGACAAAGGAGGTGACGGATGCAAGCGCAGCGTCGGGATCGAGCACCAGGTCTTCGTACCGCACGACGTGCAGGCGCGCGATGTCGGATGCGTCAGAGCGCACGATTTCGTGCGCGTGGCACCAGTGTTCAAGCAGACGTGCGATCGAGGTGTTCGCCCAGAACTCAGTCGCGTGGGCGACAGCCACCGGGTGACGGACCACCAAAATACAATATGGATCGTCGAAGACAGTCTCGAGAAACCGGAATCTCAACAAATTCGGAGGCGACTTTTCAACGAAGTGAGGCTTGGCGTCGCTGCGATGTGCGGCCCAAGTCTTGACCAAAGATGTCTGCAGAGCTTTAGGCCCGCGCTCGAGGGCGTCGTCTGTCGACATCCGAGAACGCGGGTCGAACGCGAATTTTCCTGGCCCTCCGTGCATCGACGCAGGAAGCATCTCTGCTTGGACATGTTGCCCCTCGTCTTCCGGTGCCCCGGTGGCCGTGAGTCCGCCAATAAGTGGGTGTTCGGCCAACATTCGGGCGAGCAGCGACGTTCCGCTGCGGTGTAGGCCGCCAACGAAGATGGTCTTATCGAATCCTGGCACCGCCATTGTCTACGGCTTCGCAACCGGAGCGACGCGCCGTGCAAGTCGATTCGCTCGTGATGCCATGGATCTCAGTGCTCGAGCGACAATTCCTCGTGCGGCGACCCGAATCCGGAGCACCAGGTTGGCCTTGACCCACGAACGATCAGATTCATACCCGAGTTGGACGAGGAGGTCGCCAGCGGCATGATGGAACGCGAGCCGTTCAGCTGCAGACCAAGCTGCCCAGGAACCAGTTTTCGCTTCTCCAACGAAACCCTTGGGTTCTGGTCGCCCCGCGTAGGCCGCGAAATGCCCGCTGATCGGGAGAGCGTCGCGTCGTGAAAGTTGTGTTTCGCCGCGTTGTATGGCGTGCGTGTTCAGCAGTTCGGTCACGTGAGCGACTTCGATTTCGCAGCCGATGCCACTGAATACTCTGCGGAGTTCGTTGACACCGTCGCGACGCAACGCTTCGTACCGAACTTCGATGTAACCGCCACTCGCCCGTGCGGCTGTCTGTGCTCCCCGTACATGTGTGGCCCACATCGCGGCGGCCTCACCGACGTTGGTTGGGGCCCATCCTGCGCCCCAGGACTGGCCCGCCGCGACGAGCGAACACGCAACGTCGCGACCATCGCGGAGGAGGTGAACGAAAGTTGTGTTGGGAGTAAACCGCAACACGGGGGAAATCGCCAGACTGTGCGCAGGGCTTTTTTCTAGGACAGCAGACGCTCCCGGTTTCAGCGCACACGTGTGCAGGATGACTTCCTCGATGACCCGAGCGACGATTGCGTTGAATTGGGTTTCAGTAAGAACCGATGGGAGTCCTTTGAATCGACGTCGCTGCCAGTCTTCGGCAGTTCCTCGCACCTGCCAATCCCACGACTCGCCTAAAGGCCCAATAAACCTTGAAAAAAGGTCGGTTTCCTGCGGGCTAACTATGGCTGGGTGGCCGCTGAGGATCGCCTGTAGCCACGTGGTTCCTGATCGGGGAGCTCCTATGAGCAGGATCAATTTCGGGGAATCCATTGTGCTGGAGCGTAGTTGTCGGTCGTCCGCTCGGATGGCGACGTGTGGCGTGTGCAACGGGTCTCACGTTTCTTATTGGTCAGGTTGCATTCGCGGAGGAATTACGCTCAACTGCGATCGTTGATGGTGGATGCCCCGGAATCAAGCGCACAGCCGCGTGGTAACGCCCTTGACGGCGCCGCGCGGCAGATTCGCGTTCTGTGGCTTATTAAGGGCCTCGGTCCGGGCGGCGCGGAGAATCTCCTTGTGGCCTCGGCGCGAGCCCGGGATCGTGACCAGTTTGCCGTTGAGGCCGCGTATTTGTTGCCTTGGAAGAATGCTCTTGTCGAATCGCTCGAACAACTTGACGTCGGGGTGACGTGCTTCAACGTGCGTGATGAACGGGATCTGCGATGGGTGTGGAGGCTGCGGTCCCGGTTGCGGAAGCATCCGGTCGACATCGTGCACGTGCATTCTCCCTACGCTGCCGCAATGGTGCGCATCGTGACGCGTTCGCTGCCCCGATCGGCTCGGCCCAGGATTGTGTCGACCGAGCACAACGCGTGGTCGAATTTCAAAGCACCCACTCGCATCGCGAACGCCGCGACTGCCCGGGTCGATTCAGCGACGATCGCGGTGTCACAGGAGACGAAAGATTCGATGTCGCCGCGCCAACGGGCACGCTGCGAGGTCTTGGTGCATGGCGTCGATGTGGCTGGTATTCGCGCATTGCTGCGCGAACGCGATGCGGTACGAGCCGAGTTTGGCTTTGACGCCGACACGATTGTGGTGGGCACTGTGGCGAATTACCACCCGAAAAAGGATTGGCCGAACCTCCTGCGGGCCGCCAGCGTCGTGGCTGATCATGGCCTCAATGTGCGGTTTTTGTCGGTGGGGCAGGGGCCGTTGCAGGCCGAAGTGGAGGCGATGCATCGAGAACTCGATCTCGGATCCGTGGTGACACTGACGGGTTTTCGACCCGACGCGGTGCGGCTGATGGCAGGCTGCGACATGTTCGTGTTGTCGTCGCAGTGGGAAGGGCTTCCGGTCGCGATCATGGAAGCGCTCGCGTTAGAGCTTCCGCTCGTGGCGACGGCGGTGGGAGGAATCGCGGAAACCTTTACCGACGGTGTTGATGCGGTACTGGTGCCAAGCGGCCAAGCTGGCCAACTCGCCACGGCAATTGAACGAGTGGCGAGCGACCGTGACTTGCGAACAGCGCTGGCGGCCGCGTCGAAGCGCCGGAGCGCAGAATTTGATGCGGCGCGGGCTCAGCGCCACATCGAAGCTGTCTATCGACGGGTTCTGCGCAAGGCCAAGCGTGTCTGAACTTTCGGTGCGGCGAGCGACCGAGCACGATCTCCCACAGGTCCTCGACCTGCTGCGCGCCGCGATGCACCGATCCGACGATGAGCGATTCACCGAGCTGTTTCGATGGAAACACCTCGACAACGCCTACGGTCCTTCGCCAGCTTGGGTCGCAGAGGACGGCGACCGGATTGTGGCGGTGCGGTACTTGATGCGCTGGGAATTTGAGCGAAGTGGGGAAGTGCTGCGAGCGGTCCGGGCGGTCGACACCGCGACCCACCCGGACTACCAGGGCCGAGGGTTGTTTCGAACCCTCACCACGGGAGCAATCGACGACCTGTTACAGGAAGGAACCGACTTCATTTTTAACACGCCGAACGACCAAAGCCGCCCCGGATATCTGAAGATGGGCTGGAAACTGGTCGGGGTGCTTCCCGTGCCTACTCGACCGTTGTCGGTCGTCGGGTTGGTGAAAATGGCCAAGGCAAGAGTTGCCGCCGACCACTTTTCAACTCCCGCTACGTGTGGCGATCCGGCCGCGGACGTACTTGTTGACGGGTTCGCAGTTGAGCAACTCCTCGCCCAACGGCCTGCGTTACCCAGGTTGCGATCGCGCCTGACGCCCGAAGTGCTGCAGTGGCGATTTGGTGGCACGCTGCTCACGTACCGCGCGATATCGACCCCCGACGGCATAGGAGTCTTTCGATTTCGACGGCGTGGACCGGCCCGCGAATTGGCGATCGCGGCGCTGCTCAGCCCCACCGAAGCCGGTTCGAAACGTTTGGCCCGCGCGATCCTGCGGGCTGCGCGTAGTCACGCTGACTACGCGGTCGCGATTGGTGCCGCGCCGCTCGCGAGCTTCGTTTCGGTGCCAAAGGCTGGTCCGACGTTGGTCTGGCGGGCACTCGCAAACGACGATTTTCCGAGCCTCGGTGAGTGGTCCCTCACCCTCGGCGACATCGAGCTCTTCTAGGTTGCGGCTTCGTCAAGAGTGGGTGCCGAGAGTGTGACGTCTGCTGCGCGGCATTGCTATTGCCAGGGTCTGGGATCTACGATTAGCGCCCGCTGCGAAGGGGTTCGAGCGATCACAACGGTTGTGGCAAGGCCCCTGCAGGTGATGTCCCGCATGGGCGCTCTTCGAACGAGCGCTCGCACCACTACCGTTCGTGTCCCGCTCGCAATGTCAGGAGGTTCGTGCCCCAATGGTTGGCTTGCGTACCTCGCTTCGACAGTTCGCACAACGGGCAGTCAAGGCCTCTGCACACGGTTTTGACCAGATCATGCCTCCCCAACGGGGTGCCGTCGTGCTCATCTATCACCGGATTGGGCGGACCTCTGAGCTTGAGGTCGATCTGCCGGATGCCCTCTTCGACGAACAAATGGCGATGCTGGCCGACACACGGCGGGCCGCGACCCTCGATGCTGCGTTGGCCGCAGTTGCCGGCGCACCGAATTGTTCGATTGACCCCGTGGTGGTGACCTTTGACGACGGGACTGCCGATTTTGTCGATCGGGCCTTGCCGGTGTTGGTACGACACGCGGTTCCGGCGGTGCTCTATGTCGCGACCGACTTCGTCGAATCACGCCGAGATTTCCCCGACGCGGGCACGCCGGTTTCATGGTCAGGCTTACGAGACGCGCTGTCGACAGGGCTTCTGACCGTTGGCTCTCACACGCATACTCATGCGCTACTGGACCGCCTCGCTCCAGATGCTGTTGCTGAAGAATTGGATCGCTCGATTGCGCTCATCGGGGATCGTCTCGGTGTCGTCGCCGAACATTTTGCCTACCCCAAAGCCTTATCCGGCCATTCGCAGGCTGCACTGGCCGTCCGGGATCGATTCCGTTCGGCCGCCGTTGCTGGTACCCGGCCAAACCCATACGGGGCAACCGATGTGTACAACCTTTCGCGTTCGCCAGTGCAATTCGCCGACGCCATGAAGTGGTTCGAACGCAAAGTCTCGGGTGGAATGCGCGGAGAAGACGAGCTGCGTCGGCTCGCGAACCGTGTTCGCTATTCGGGTGCGACCCAATGAAGCGAAATGTGTCGAACCCTGCGGCGAAGTCTCGTGGTCGCCTAGTGCATATCACCACGACCGATATCAGCCTTGCGCTGTTGCTCGGCCCTCAGCTGCGTGCGTTTCGCGACGCAGGTTACGAAGTGATCGGCGTGTCGGCGCCAGGGCCATTTGTCGAACAGCTTGAGGCCGACGGGATCCGCCATGTGCCGCTGCGGCATGCGACCCGTGCGGTGGCCCCGCACCGCGACCTGGCGGCGTTGTCGGAGGTATACCGCGTGATTCGTGACCTCGCGCCAACGATCGTGCACACCCACAACCCGAAACCCGGCATCTACGGGCGCCTCGCGGCGAAGGCTGCTCGGGTGCCGGTCATCGTCAACACCGTGCACGGCCTGTATGCCCTGCCGACCGATTCATTCGTTAAGCGCTCGGTTGTCTACGGCTTGGAACGAATTGCTGCCACCGCGTCAGACGCCGAACTGCTGCAAAACATCGAGGACCTCGCTGTGTTGCGGTCCCTGCGGATTCCGATTGCCAAGCTCAGTGTGTTGGGTAACGGAATTGACCTTGCCCGCTTCGACCCCGAAGGTGTCGATCGTGATCGAACCGAGGTGTTGCGCAAGGAATTGGGCGCGACTGATGGCGATGTTGTAGTCGGGCTCGTTGGTCGGTTGGTCTGGGAAAAGGGGTATCGCGAAGTGTTCTCGGCGGCACGGGAACTAGCGACAACCGCGCCGCACATCCGGTTCGCGATCGTTGGCCCCACCGATTTCGACAAAGCCGACGCGATCACGCCAGCCGACATCGCCGCGGCGGAAGCGCTTGGCAACATTCGCTTTTTGGGTCATCGCGACGACGTCGAGGAGCTGTATCCCGCGTTCGATTTGTACGTTTTGGCATCGCATCGCGAAGGGTTTCCTCGTTCTGCGATGGAAGCTGCGGCAATGGGCGTGCCGGTTATTGCTACTGATGTTCGGGGGTGCCGTCAGGTTGTGGACCATGCGACGACTGGATTCCTCGTACCCCGCAGCGATGCGACGGCGATCGCGCGAGCTATTGCGACGCTCGCGGATGACCCTGAGATGTCGGCGCGCATGCGCGGCGCGTCGATACTCAAAGCGCGTTCGGAGTTCGACCAGCAGCGAGTGATTACCCACACCCTCGCCACCTACGATCGCCTCCTCGCCGCGAGGGGATTGCTGTGATGACCATTGAGGTTCGCGCCGCGCGGGCTGGCGATGCGAAGAAGATGGGTGCCTTGCACGCCGCGCGAATCAATGAAGGCTTCCTCGCTTCGCTCGGCGAGGGATTCCTGACTCGGCTCTACCGTCGTGTCGCGGCATCGCCCGATGCATTTGCCGCAGTCGCTGTGGACGAACGAGGTGAGGTGGTGGGCTTTGTCGCCACCGCGCTCAACGTGAGCACGCTCTACCGCCGTTTCATTGTGCGTGACGGTGCCGTTGCGGCCATTGCCTCGGCGTCGAAACTGGTCCGTTCTTGGCGCCGAGTATTGGAGACGCTGCGGTACCCGAGCCATGCTTCCCAACTCCCCGCACCTGAAGTGTTGTCGGTCGCGGTCGCCGCATCCGCCGCCGGGCGCGGCGTCGGGCGCGCACTATTGGCAAGTGCACAACGCGAACTTGAACGGCGAGAGGTACAAGCCGTCAAGGTCGTCACCGGGAGCCACAACACCGCGGCAATGGCGCTGTATCGTTCGGCCGGATTTCACGAAGTCGAAACCATCGAAGTACACGCTGGTGTGCAGTCGACTGTGCTGGTGTGGAACGCTCCGATTCTGCACGTGGTACACGATCGCGGTGCGAAATGAATCCACTTGTCAGCGTGGCGGTGGCGTTTGCGATTGCACTCGTACTCACACCGGTTGCCGCTCGGGTCGCTCGTCGGTATTCCATCGTGGACCGTCCGGGCGCGCTGAAAGTGCACGAAGTTTCGGTGCCATATCTCGGCGGGGTAGCTGCGTTCATCGCATTCGCAGTGCCCGTGGCATTTGTGCGACTTTCGTTACTCGCGCCATTGGCATTGTTGGCACTGCTTGGGCTGGCTGACGATATCGGCGATTTGCGACCGCGGTTGCGCCTCATGTTGGAGGTCGCCATCGGTCTGGTTGGCGGAGTTACGGTGCCCGCACCCGGCCGCTTTGGCGTGCTGATTACGGCAATCTTTGTGATCGGCTTGGTGAACGCTGTAAACCTCCTCGATGGGCTCGACGGTCTCGCGGGCGGGGTCGCAATGGCGTCGGCGATTGGATTCGCAATTCTTGGCGGTCCCGGACAAATTCCGGCTCTCGCTCTTGCCGCCGCGTTGGCCGGTTTTTTGGTGTTCAACCGACCCCCAGCGCGCATCTACCTTGGCGATTCCGGCGCCTACTTCTGTGGTGGTGCGCTTGCGTTACTCGCCGCGCTGTCCTTGCAATCTGGCAAGGGCACGGCGACCTGGGCGACTGTGCCGCTACTGGTCGCATTGCCGGTGTTCGACACGGCGATCGCGATTATTCGCCGCCGCCGCGACGGAAAACCGGTGTTTGCAGGTGATCGAAGTCACGTCTATGACCAATTGGTAGACCGTGGGCAATCTCGGGTGCAAGCTGTACTCGAATGCGTCGCCGCGCAAGTACTGCTGACCTCCATTGGCGTATTTGCGGTGCGATGGGACACAGTGTGGGCCGTGATCGCGGCCACCACGACAGTTGCAGTATTGGTACTTCTCGCAGCGTGGGGCGGATTTCTATCCCGAACGGAGCAATCAACATGACCCAGCCAGCCATCCTTGGTGGTATCCCAGCATTTCCCGACGGCGTTGCGTTCGTGCGCCCGCCCGCGCCACCCTTAGATGCTGTCATGGCAAAATTGGAGAATTCCTACAACCAAGGGATGTTGACCAACGGTCCGTTGGTGCGCGAATTGGAAGCCGCTGCCGCCGCCGCGCTCGAAGTGCGCAATGTGGTGGCGGTCTCGTCGTGCACCACTGGGCTCATGCTCGTGTTTCGAGCGTTGGGGGTGCAAGGCGATGTATTGCTCCCCAGCTTTACATTCTCGGCCTCCGCGCATGCCGTGGCCTGGAACGGCCTCAATTGTCGGTTTGCGGAATGCGATCCCAATTCGTTTCAGCTCGACCTTGGTGATGCAAAAGAACGTATGGACGGTGTCGGTGCGATCCTTGCAACGCATGTGTTTGGGGCTCCGTGTCGGCCCGAAGAAGTCGAAAACCTTGCTGCAAATGCAGGCGTACCGGTGGTTTTTGATGCCGCGCACGGCTTCGGCTCGCGCCGAGGAAATCGGGCACTTGGAGGTTTCGGTGTGGCCGAGGTGTTCAGCTTGACGCCAACGAAACCCGTGGTTGCGGGTGAAGGCGGCCTCGTGGCCACCAACGATGACGCCCTTGCAGCTCAGCTCCGGATGGGCCGTGACTATGGCAACCCTGGCAACTACGACACCCAGTTCGTCGGCCTAAACGGTCGCATGTCCGAGATGCACGCTGCGGTTGCACTGTGTTCACTTGAAGCATTTCCTGCGCACCTGGAGCGGCGTCATGCGATGGCGGCCCGCTACAGCGACGGGCTGCGCGTGATTCCCGGGGTGAAGGTCCAACACCTCGATGAGGGCGATAGCTCCACCTTCAAAGACTTCACAATCGCGATCGAGACCTCGGCTTTTGGATGTGATCGCGACGCCCTGGTGAGCGCGCTGAAGGCCGAGGGCGTCGATACTCGCAACTATTTTGACCCGCCCGTGCACCAGCAGCAGTCGCACGCAAGAGCCGACGGACCGAATTTGCCGGTCACCGACCGTACGTCGAAGCGAGTCGTCAGCCTTCCCATTTACCCCGCGCTGACGGATGCTGTGATCGACCAGATTTGTGCGGTGATCGCGCGGATTCATGATCACGCGAAGGCGATTCAAGCCTGTTGACGCCTGCGACGCTTTTCGGGCAACGGCGGGCGGGGGAGCCTCGCTGCGGTCCAGAAGCCCGCGACAACCCCTACCGCTGAGGTAAGTAGTGCGGGCAGCGCTTCTTGAGTCAAGCCGGCCACTCGCGTTGCCCATGCGACCAAGATCCCTTGGAGCGTAAGCGCGACCGCGGTATTGCGGAAATGGTCGCCCGGATCGTGGCCATCGCGCCCCTTGAGTTCCGGCATGACGCGCCGGGCGATCGGCTCGATCACCAAGAATCCGAAACCGGCGAATGCGCCCACAATGGAGCCCGGTCGCGGGGCCCCTTCGGTGACCGCGACCGCAAGCACTACGCCCACGATGGCCGCCGAGCCCATTGCCCCGAGCGTTGCGAGCGGTCGTGGCAACACCAACACGATCAGCGGCAGCACGGCTCCAACGAGCGCTCGCGATCCTTCAGTGTCGGGAACGGTGACGTACACGCCGCATATCGTGACGATCAACATCGCGGGGCCGAACGCTCGACGCCGGTGGAAGCGATCGAGGTCGATGGTGGTTGCCCCAAAAACCGGCGCCGCGATCGCGATCGCGATCGGAACCCAGGTTGGCTGTGCATCCCGCAATGCCCAGCCCATGGCCGCGCCGCCAGGGACAAGCAGGATTGCGTGGATCGCCGGGCTCCACTTCGCGTCACGATCGATGACTTGGATCGCGAGCCCGCCAACAGCCAGCACCACAATGGCCGCTAGGAGGCTGGTGTCCAAAGCAAGCGCAGCTTTGTGTGGGCCCCAGCCCTGCAATGCCGCCAAAGCCGCCCCAGCCGTGGCCAAGCCAGCGATCTCGAGCCGCATGCCTCGACGTTGAAACACTGCAATCAATACGACGATGGCGACGCCAATGCACCCGGCGAATAACCCGGCCTCGAACTGCTGGCTTTGCGTCAAGTCGGTGACTTTCCCCACAACTTCGCCCTCTGAATCGGAAACTTTGCGTGTTGGCCTTGCGCTGGAGCCCTTGCAAGGTGGAAACTACTGCCATATAGGGTCGCACCGGTTGGGCGCCGGTGCAAACGCTATGTGGCGAGGTACAGCGGAGCGCGGATATCGGCCTGGACATAGTCTGGGACAATCAGAGGGAACAACCACAACACAAGTGTTCAACGTCGTGGGGGCGAACAACGCTTTATCCAGTACGGAACACGACCAGGGCACGGAAGCGCTCTCGAGGGAACTGCATGCGCGACGCGACAAATCGTCTGGCCTGGTACCAGAATCGAGCCTTGCAAAAACGCGTGGTGCAAGCGACATGCGACAACATCGCATGGGCGTTCGGGCTGTATTTCGCGACACTGTTCCGCTATGGGCTCGATTTTTCGCGTGCAGAATTCGGCGGCATTGCTCGGATGTTGCCCATCGTGTGGATTGCGCAGGTCTATGCAGGTCGGTCGTCAGGCTTGTACCGCGGGAAGTGGGTATTCGGAAGCTTCGAAGAGGTAGCTGCTGTAGCTCGCACGCTGGCAGTGTCAACTGCGGTGTTGCTCTTCGCGGATGCGGTTCCTCGCGGCACCCGGCCGATTCCGATTTTGGCTGTGTTCGGTGGTGCAGTGATCGCGTTTCTGCTGCAAGGCGGGCTTCGCTACACATGGCGATTGGTGCAGGAGCGGCGCTTTCGCATGCGCGCAACTGAGCGCACGCGCGTCATCGTGTTTGGCGCGGGCAGCGGGGGGATGCAAGCGATCCATGCGATGCTGCGCGACGAATTCAGCCCATTGCTACCAGTCGCGATAATCGACGACGACCCCGACAAACAGGGTCTTTCGATCATGGGCGTGAAGGTCATCGGGGGTCGAACGAAGATATCTGCGGCGAAACTGCGCTACGAGGCCGACATGTTGTTGGTTGCCTTGCCGAGCGCCGACGCCGCGTTGATGCGAGAGATTATCGACCTTTCAGTGCCGCTCGACCTCGATGTGCGCGTGCTTCCTTCGGTTCATGAACTCCTCGGTCATGCGGTGCAAGTAGCTGATATCCGTCTCCCCAACGAGCGTGATTTCCTCGGTCGACACCAAGTCGAGACCGACATTGCCTCTGTCGCCAGTTACATCGAGGGCAAGATCGTCGCCGTGACCGGAGCGGGCGGTTCGATTGGCTCTGAGCTTTGCAGGCAGCTTTCAACGCTGAATCCCGCGCAGCTGATCATGATCGACCGCGACGAGTCCGCATTGCACACGGTGCAGCTGTCGCTCGAGGGCCGCGCGTTACTCGATTCGCCCAACTTGGTGTTGCTCGATATTCGCGACCGTCATCGCGTCAAGGAGCTGTTTTGCGATCGTCAGCCGGACGTCGTGTTCCACGCCGCGGCCCTGAAGCACCTGCCGCTCCTGGAAGCGCACCCAGTCGAAGCGCTGAAGAGCAACGTTTGGGGCACGCTGTCGGTACTTGAGGCGTCAGCGGCGGCCGGCGTCACCACGTTTATCAATATTTCGACCGACAAAGCCGCGAACCCTTGCAGTGTGTTGGGGTATTCAAAGCGCGCGGCCGAGGGTCTCACCGCTTGGATGTCGAGTCGGGTGACGGGCTCCTATTTGTCGGTGCGATTCGGCAATGTGCTCGGTAGCCGGGGTTCGGTGCTCACGGCATTTCGTTCGCAAATCGATAATGGTGGCCCACTGACGGTCACACACCCAGAAGTATCGCGGTTTTTCATGACGGTCGAAGAAGCGGTGCAACTCGTTGTGCAGGCGGGCGCGATTGGGAAGCCTGGACAGGTGCTGGTACTGGACATGGGCGAGCCCGTGCGTATCGCCGATGTAGCCCGGCGCTTGGCTGCGTTGGCTGATCATCCGGTCGACATTGAATTCACTGGGCTACGACCAGGCGAGAAGATGCACGAAGAGTTGTTTGGCGACGGCGAGGTTCGTTTGACGAGCCAACACGAACTGATCGATTCAGTCACGGCGCCGCCGCTCGATCCAGCGAGTGTCCGCGATCTCGACCCCACTGGATCAAATGCCGACATCGTCGCCATACTCCAAGACCTCGTTGCCGAGATGACAGCCACTCAAAACGCCTACTACGTCGACGGCGACGAATTCAGCGTCTCGGCCTAGGTCTTCCCGGGTGAGTGTGCGCGTTGTCGTGTCCGCCGGGATGTTGCGCACAGTCGCTCAGGTGATTATGCCCCGTAGGTGATTTCGTGCAGTGTCGGGCGCGTCGCGGTGCCAACGATCTCGAAGAGCCGTACGTCGTTTGCGCCGAGGCGAAATGAAGTATTCGCAAGCACTCCCCAATACTCCGACGTACCGTTAGCACCCACAAGCGAGGTCTGGAAAACGCCCGCGACGGTGCCGTTGATGGAAATCGCAATGTTGGTTCCCACCGGCGCAGTCATGAATCCGTGTACGTCGTTCCAAGGCACGCGACGGGCAAAGACATCAACTTTCGGAAACCATTTGTACTGATCGAGCGTGGCGGTTGCGTTGGAGCGTGCCGGTGATATCCATTGCTGCGCGTCGCGGCCGACGAGGCCAGCGAATGGGCCAACGCGCTGGAGTCGTAAGAGGTCATTGGGCCCGGGTGCAGCTTGTGCACGAAGCACATCGGCGAATCCTGCCACGCCATCAAACTGAAGGTAGGAATCGTCACCTTGCGGTTTGATCGCGTTGCGTTCCCACCGCAAAAGCTTCCGTTGGTCATCGGTGCGTTTCGGCCCGTACAGGTTGATGCCGTCGAATTTCCAGTCGGATTTGGCCTGCAACGTTGCAGCAATTGTTGGGAGCGCGTCGATCGACAAGGCAATACGATCATCGATGCTTCCGGTTCGTTGCTGCGGGAGTTTCACGAACATTGGAGTCCACAAGATATCGGGGTAGGTCGTTTCGGCGACTCCACGGAAAGGAAGCTTTGCCTTGAACGCAACGCCGTGATCGGCGGTGACCACGATCATCGAGTTGTCAAATTCTCCAATCGCGGTGAGTCGGTCGATGAGTTGGCCGATAAATCGATCAGCTGCGCCAACTTGGAGGAGGTGGCGTTGGCGCCCCATTGTTGCGGCCCAGTCGCTCGACCAGTCTTGGCCGTCGAGGCCGATCGTGTGCAAGGGCAGGGCTTCATACCTCTGTCCGGTGGGGAGGTAATGCCACGGAAAATGGGGTAGGAGGAGGTGTAGGAAATCGACACGCGGTTTGTTTGCCGGGCGAATCGTTGCGAGGAATTTGTCGGCGGTGTCGAGGGCTTGGGTGTCGGCCGACCCGAGACCGTCGAACCGAAACGACGGCGCGCGGTTGGGCGAAGCGAAATCGCGCCAAATTGATACAACGTCGCCAACCATTCCAGTAAAACCCGATTGCACGTTGAGTCGCGACGGCGTGCGTTTGCAGAGCTGCGTTGGACAGATGCTGGTGACGGCTTCTTGTACGTTGAGGTCGTAGCTACCTCCGAGGAGAGTAAACAAGCTGTTTGGGTGTTCGGTTGCGGTCGGGAGCGTCGACTCCGCCTTTGGGTATTGCCCCGTGAGAATTGCGGGTATGGCCTGTTCAGTGGATGGTGCCACGGTGGTGTTGTTGCGAAACCAGTTGGAGGTCGCCGCGAACTTGGCGAAGTTGGGATACAGATTGGCATCGATCATGCCTGTGCCATCAAGCAATGACATCGTGGGAAATTCATCCATCACGATCATCACAAGCCGGGCGGGCGCGTCGATACGGGTGTTGCTTGCTCGCGGCTCGGAGGCCGTGATGAGCGAAGTAACCGGCGAGGCCGCGAGGAAGAGCGCGGCGAACAGTGGCGGCGCGATCGCGAGATACCGCAGCCACTGCCGGATCGCTTGCCAGCGATTGGTGGTAACTGCGGCTGCGATTGCAATCGTAACGGCTCCGACAACAAGTGGCCAATACCCCAGCGATGTCGACTTGAGGAGTTCGAGCGCGATCACGCCCAATACCGCGGCCACCGACAGCACGTGAACTGTCATGCGGCGGAGGGGGAAAACAGCACCGATTGTGGCACCCGCCGCCCACAGCATCATCGCAGGGGCGAACACGAGACATAGCGCCAGCGCGACGATCTCGAAGCCGCTCGCTCGCCACGCAATAAAAAGCGCAGCGTTCTTGGCGAGCAAATCGAACGTGGGTTGGGCAACTGCGATACCGCAGATCCCGAATAGTTCCAGAAACAGAACCAATTCGCGCGGTGCCGTGGATTGCCGTCGGGTCACGGGCGTTGGACCTTAACGTCGTTGCCGAGTGGCCCGGCTGCACTCGAACACTCGGTATCGGGGAGGCGTTTTGCGTACACCGTCACTGGTTTACGCAAGATGCCGCGGCTCACGGTTTCTGCGACTGTGGACGCGGGCCGTTCGCGATTACTCACGACAACAGTGATGCAAAGACCTTTGAGGTAAGCGTTCTTAGTGGCTTTGCGAAAGCTTTCGGGCTTGCCGATGAGACGAAATGGGGGTGATCGGTCGAGGCGAAATCCTACCCATTCATAGCCCGCGTCGATGTCGGAGATTGCAAAGCCAACCTGTGTGGCCTTCACCGCGGTCGCCCAACGTGTGCCGTCGTAGGACGCGGATTCATCGGTATACACGAATCCCAATGCGATGAGCATCGCCGCGGAAACCGCGACGCCGACCCGGCGGCCTGCGCTTGCGGGCGTGGGCTGTGGCTGTGAACCCGCCTCGCCATGACCTTTCGTCGCGGCGCGCGCGTAAAGGATGCCCACTAATGGCAGCGCCGGCAACATGTAGCGATCAAACATCGGAAAGTTGACCATGATGGCGAGTTCATATGCGCCGAGGAACCCAACCATGCTGAGTCCGAGCATGGCGCCGCACGGATCGAAAGCTTCGATCTTGCGTTGCCGGAACTGTGGCCCGCGTTCGTGCAACATCGGGACCATCGCAACGAACAGCGCCACCGCGCCGACTGTGCCGATGATGGCACATGCATCAAAAAGCCACCATGGAATCACATTGGGCCGTGTTCCTCGTACGATGTCGTCGGCGAGGACTCCTTGGCGGGCAAAGTAATTGCCCACGAATGGAATTCGTGGTTTGAAAAAGTACGACAAACCGAGCAGGCCACTGCTGACGATGAGTATCACTTTCGTCAGTTGTGGATTGGTGGCCTGTGCGCGGCGCAACACTCGCCGCGGTCCGCAGCTGATGATGACGGGGATCATCGACAGCCCGGCGATGCGGGCGAAACCGCCTGCGCTTTCGAATGCACCTTGGAGTGATGATGCATTAGGAATCGTTGGTGACAGTGTTTGGGGGTGCGGAATCGAGCCCGCGAAGGCCAGAATGGCACCGGTTACCGCCATTGCGAGCACGTTCAGTGTCCAAACGCCGCGAATGTTGCGGGCGTCGTTGCTTCGATGCGCCGACACCGTGGAAATAATCAAGATCGCGATAAGGGTGACGCCCGCGTACTGGCGGATCGAAATTGCCCACACCCCGAACGCCACGCTTACACACAGGAGCGGCATCAAGGTCTCATCGCGCCGCACAGCCCGCACTGCGAAATACATCGTGAATGCCTGAGCTGCAAATGCTGGTACGTCGGTCATGTAGGTATTCGCGAGGGATCCCCACAGTGGGGTCGCCGCGACGCAGGTGGCGATCAGCGCCGACCGTCGCAACCCGATACCAAGGTTTCGGGCGGTCGCGATCATGGCGCAGAGCCCGAGACCTCCTAGCAACGCCGTAAAGATGCGCACTGCCGCAATGCTGCTACCGAAGATTTCAACGATCGGGCGGGTCGCGACCACTTGGCCGAACAAAGTCATCGAAACCCAGCCGTTGAAATCCCACCTGCCGTCCTCAGACCACCGAAACAAGGTGCGCAGGTACGACCAGTCATCGGAGCGAGGGATGTTGAGGGCACCGTGATGTCGCGCGACCAGCAACGGAATCGCAACTCCGATGAGTAGCACACCTCCGACGCTCAGTGCGTCGTAGATTCGGTTCGACCTGTTGTTGACTTGACTCACCGTGGCGGGGTTAGTCATCGCGGTCTTTCGTGGTGGCGATTGGCCGTACGACGTTGATCACCCCATGTGCAGCGAACAGGAGTACTGCGATCCATGTTGGTATTCGAGCGGGCTCGAAAAATGTCGGCCAATCGAATCGAGGGGGGTAGCGCTGAAACATCTGCTTTGTTGCCATGTACACGGCGACCGACGCGATGATCACGAACGGCATATAGCGCACCGCGTGATACGCGATGCGATTGCGCATTGAAAGCGCGAGCATGATTCCGATGACGAGCCCGGCCCAGGGGGCGACCAGCAGCACGCCAAGCGCAGCGAAACCGAACGCAATGCCGATTGCAGCGAGCGACGTTGGAAAAGGCGTTTGCGGTTCGTGAATATTGCGCCAATGGACCTCGTCGTTGGCATGGGCCAAATCCGCGGACCGGCGCAATGGGTCGCGTCGCTTACGCCAGATTGAGAATCCGACGATCGCAAGGCATCCGAGATTCGCACCTGCGGAGCCCCAAAGTGCCAGCGAGACGACTCGCTGCGGAGTCCATTCGATACTGATCATTATTGGCTTTCCCGACTGGTCTTCGGGAATACGCCAGCCGTTGGCATAACCGTTCACTAATTCACTCGGGCCCAGATCTTGGCCGTTGACTTTGGCGACCCAACCTTTGCTGATGCTTTGACCCAAGACAAGCCACCACGGCTGTTGCGCGCCACGGGTCTCGATGGTCATTGAGGTGCGCGTTTGCTGAGTGATGTTCAGTTCGGGTGCGGGATTGACAGTTGCCGTTGATCGGCTCGTTGCTGCGATGGTGGCCGCGGGTGTGGCGGCACCATCAGCACCCGACGAGAGGATCAACCGTGTCACGTCGATGCCGGTTGGGTTGCTGGGGTTGTTCGGGTTCATCTTCGACGACACTGTGTGCTCGCCGACCTTGAAATCGATGGTGCCGGTGCGTTCGCATGGAGTAATGGAGAGCGGACGCTGGCGTACTGCGTCCTCGCTAGTGCCGGCCACGCGCACCGGGAACGGCGCGCCGTCGATTTCGATGAGGCCGGTATTGCAAGTAGTTGGCAACCGGTCGGGCAACTGATCGCGTTGGACCCCCGCGATACCGAGTTCTGCAATCGCAGCCGGCATTACCGTTCCGGTGCGTTCCACGGGGTCGTAGCTGATGATTTCGAACGTAAAGGATTTTGATTTCAACGCCGGGAATTTTACTGGAGCGTCGATCAATCCCGATGCGGGCGCGATGTCGCCCACCGGAGGAATCTTGAACGTTTGCCGCTGGCCTTCTGCGGTAGTAATTGCGAATTCCGTCGGGATGGAATGCCTTCCGTCGGCAATCAGTTTGAGATTCAAATGATCCACAACGATCGGTTGCCCGACTTCCACTTTCATCTTGACATTCGCGATCTTGACAACCGGCGTGTTCCACGCTGTTGTCGGGTCGCCGTCGATCGCTGACGACGCGCGTGCGATCGGGTCGCCCAAACGACGACTGGACGTCGCGGTGACGCCGCCGTGCTGCGCGTCGCGCAACCCGAGCGCGCGGTCGATGGCGTCGTCCTTCGCGAACGTGCCGATTTGAGCAGATCCACTCAGTTCAAATGACCTCGCAGTCGGCACATCGAAACGACGAATCAACGTTCTTCCGTCCATGCCATTCTCACGGTTCATCACGAACACGAGGGGGCGACTCGCGGACTCGGACCCGAGCGACTCTAGAAGATCGTTCGGCATTCTTGTGGCCTCAACGACCTGAATCGGCGCGTTGTCTTGGCTCATGTCGACCAGCCGAATCTCACTAAATCCAATGGGGTTTTGAGTAAGGAGTGAGAGGCCAGGGATCTGGCGAACCTTGTCGATGGTGAGCTCGAACTTGCTGAATGTCGTGCGAGGAAAATTGAATGTTTCGCCGACCTCTTCTCGTGATGAAAGCCCAAGCCTGACCGTTATTGGTTTGCCACCATCAAAACGAATCGTGGCCTGTGATACGTACCGTGACAGAGACCTGCCTTCAGGTTGCACAAGATTGATGTGATCGGTGGTGATCGCATCCTCAAGCTCGAGTTCGAGGCGCTGTTGCGTTGGGTTTACTCCGTTGTCCACTACCCATGCCGTGTCGACATCGCCATCGAATGCTCCGGCGGGACGGTCTCCGATCGTATAGCCGAATGCTGGAGAGCCGTATCCGGTCGCCTGCAGTGATTTCACACCAATCAATTCGGTTACAGTCTGGGCCGTCGTGGATTGGTTAGGAAATACGGCGAGGCGCTGATCGAGTGGGTCTTCGCGAAGGGCCACTTCGTTCGCGGCTTCGGTATAGCCATAGTTGCTAAAAAGTCCAGCCCAACGAACGCCGCGTCTGCGGTTGGAATCGGTGACAATGAGCAACGAGTCTTTCGGCAATGAGCGCAATACGTGGGGGCGGTCTTCGAACGTTGCGGAGTACAGCACCACTTGCTTCCCGTCGATCAGATTCGCCGCGGCGGCATCGACCAGCCCTTCACCGTCGCCAGACAGCACCACGGGCGCCGCGCCGGATCGGCTTGTGACAATTGGTTGTGCGTCGTCGATCGCGACGGTGGCGACTGGTGGAGGATCAACGTCTTGCGAGGGCGGGTGTGCGAGATCGCCAAACACGGGAAAGGTGAGTTCGCCTGGAATCTCATCGCCATACGGCTTCGCGGGCTGCGTGCCAGGAATGTTCTGGCGCGTGAAGGTGGCCCAAACGATGTCTGCAGGGGCGATGCCGAAGCGATCGGTTTCGAGGTCCATGCGAAGCACGATGTCGCCGACGCTCATCAGCCTGGCGATTGGCGCGATTGCGGTGGGTTCAAGCGCGAGTTCTTGCATGCGGCGATCGAACGCGTTCACGAAGTTTGCTGTGGGCTCCGAACCCCAAGGTACGAGTTCGCGGGCGATGTACGGGCGATCGATCAGCCCGGGCTCGATGGGGTCGATCGTATTTCCCCACCGGTAGGCGGCGAAGTCGCTTCCGGGGAGCGCCATCACCCGGGTGTCGTGAGGCTCGGCATCAAGATCTCGCAGCGCGTCCAGCCAGTATTGCGGAAGCTTCTCATCGCGTTCGAGATACTTGCTGTAGTAGCTCCCATTCCACGCGCCAACGGCGTTGGTGAGGCACAAGACTCCCACCGCGAACGCAGCAAAGATTCCGGTGCGCGGACTGCGGCGCGAGTTCATATGTTGCGCAAAGGCACTGAGTCCGGCGCCGAGACACGCGGCGAGCCCCATCGCGACGAGTGGTGTTGCCCGAGCTGTGCTGCGCAACGCGAAGCCAGCAGTCGAAGTGCTAGCGAAATTTTTAAAGATGCCACCAAGCGGCGATGGGCGATCGTACGGCGAAGCCGCGACGGCGATCGCCACTCCCACGAGTGTGAGCACTGCGAAATACACCTGATGACGCCATCGAATCATTACCGCGTTGAGCATCGCGAGCGCCGGGATCGCCAGGCTTGCGAAGATTACGAACGAGTTCAGGGAATAGACGAGGTACGCGTCATTCCATTGGCCGACGCGATCACGACCGTAGAAAAACCAATACCCGAGCCCGCGCAACACTTCATATGGGTAAGACGTGGCGGAGACAGTCTTTATTGATTCGGTGAATCGCAAAATATTGAGACCGTATTTGCCCTCAATCCACAGACCGCTCATCCACCACAGGGAGGTCGTAAGCGTGAGGGCCCCGATGCGCCAGGCCACGGACCATGTGCGACGCCACGTCGCTTCACGGCTGATGAATAGCGCGTAGGGGAACCACAACGCGGGCCCAATGAGCGCGAAAATCACTGCGCTCGCGTTTACGGAACTCACGAGTTGTAACGTCAGTGCGAACAACGCGGGGTACTTCCAACCGCCCACGCGCAGCGACAGGATCACCAATGCGGTGAGCCATGGAAGTGCAGACCAAGGCCCGAGCAACACGCTTAGACGCGACGAATATTCCAACGCGTACGGGGTGAAAGCGTACGCCAACATGGCCACCGGCACGCCTGGGCCCGAGATCGAAAGGGTGCGCAGCAAAAAGCGCATACCCATTCCTGCTGCGAATAAGAGCGTACCGAGCCAGATTCGTTGTGCTACCCACGCGGGTAACCCGAGCAGTTCTTGGGTAACCCAATAAAACGGTCCCATTGGGAATAAATATCCGATGGTCTGGTGGCTTGAGGTGCCCAGACCAATCTTGGGATCCCACATCGATCCTGCACTCGCGAGGAGACGGCCAGGGTCGAGGTAGAGGTACGACTTCGTATCAGCAACCACACGACCGGGTGATGTGAGCAACAGCGGTAGGTACGCGATCGTTGCGAACAAAAGCCGCCCAATGCGCGAACGATGTTCACTGCTCAAGCCGTACAGCGTGGGCGGGCGACGCGAAACGGGAGCGGTGGTCATCGTTGCGAATGGACCGATACAGGCGCAGCAGCCATGTTTGGGAATGGCGCGATCGCTGGCGAATGTTTGCATGGCTTCGCCTCGCGAAGTGCAGCGACTGTCATCGGGCGATGTAACGGTGGGCGGTACATACGGCTGACTCCTTTGAGCGCGCTCACCGGAGCGCGTTTCGTCTGCAACAGCGTCACTCGTACACAAAACTTTTCACGTTTACGCACACCGGTGCCGGGAGTCGCTGCGTAGAAATTTACCCATTCGAAGCTGCCGCCAATGTCACGGTTCGCGATCTTGTATTTCTCATGCGTAGCGCGAGCGACATCCCATCGCGCGCCGTCGTAGGACGCGGAGTCTGCGGTGTAGACGTATCCGAGCGCCATGAGCGACACGAGCACGCCGACCGCCGCCCACTTGCGAGTGCGTCGGTGCGCCGATGATTTCCGCATGGGCCTTTCAGCACGATCCGATACTTGGGAGCGACGCAGCAGCAGGATGCCGATTATCGGCACCAGGGGTATTGCGTAGCGGTCGTAGAGCGGAAGCCCAACGGCGGCCGCGAACACGTAAATCGATGCGTATCCGAAGACTGCAAAGCCCAGCAATGCAGCGACGGGATCGCGAATCTCAGCGTCGCGAGTGCGAATCCGCGTGAACAGCGCGTGCGCCGTCGGGAACGCGGCGATCACCAGCAACACGGCTCCGACACTTCCGATCATTACAAGCAGGTTCCAGAATGGTGCCGAAATGAGGTCGGGTCGTCGGCCTCGGCCGACACTCTGCGCGAGCGCACCGTCGGGCGACATGTAGTTGCCTGCGAACGCAATTCGAGGGCCACTGATTCCCGAGAACGCGAAGGCAAAGGTGACAAACACGGTGAGGAAGAACGCGGAATCTTTTTGGGTCGCAAATGCGGTACGTACTATGCGAACCGGGCCCGCCATGATGATTGCGGGAAGCAGGAGCAAGCCCAACAAACGCGGAATTCCGGCACCTTTGTAAAACAGTGTGCGAATTGAATGGCCGTCTGGAAAATGTGGGGTGAGGGCTTTGCCGTTGGGCACTGTGCGCCACCAGGCCATGATCGCAAGACAAGTGATGAGCGCAGCGAGTGAGGTAATTACGATTGTTCGCAACCTTGGCGAGGCTGTGGCATCGGAACGGGTACGTAGTACTGCAACGATGACAGCCGCGACGCCAGGAATGATTGCGTATTCGCGCACAGTAAATGCGCATACCGCGGTTGCGATGGCAGCCCATAGATATCGCGACGCCACAGCGGTGCCGTTCACCGCTCGTATGCCGAGCGCGATCGTGGCTATGGCCATCGTGAGCGCGGGCACATCGGTCATGAAGCCAACGCTCAGCACACCCCACAATGGAGTTGTGCCAAGAAGTAGGGCCAGACCAAACGCGTAACTGTGACGATGTGTAAGCCGTAGCGTTACGAAAAAGACGAGCACAATTCCGATGAAGCCCCAGACCGCGTTGAGGGTCTGTAGTGCGGCGATGCTGTTAGGTCGGATCCACGCAACTGGTGCAGCCACGACGAGCTGCCCGATCAGCGTCATCGAGACCCAATTGTTGAAGTCGAGCTGGCCGGTGTCGACCCAATGGAACAGAGTGCGCAGGTATGACCAGTCGTCACCGCGCACTGCGCCGTAGGCCCCGTGGTGGCGGGCCACGATCAGTGGTATTGCCAATGTGATGACCGCGAGGGCACAGATGGCCGAGCCGCTCCGGACGCGCTTCACGATCTGCTCTCGCCTCCGACACCTATTGTTGAACTGCTGCAGACTAAGAAATCGCCGATACGTGCGTCAAGGGTTCACCCGAAGTTTGCGGTGAATTCGGGCGCGGTTGCGCCAGTTGCCACACTGGATCGCCGCTGACCATACATCCTCGGCGGTTGGGCGTAATGTGCAACCAATCGTTGTCGTTGTGGGTACGCACATATGGAGCCAAACACTTTGCACACCAGCGCGCCATACCCTCGCCGTTGTGGCATCGACGCCTTTGCGTGTCGCGCCCAGTGAGTTTGTCCAGTGAGTTTGCCCAGTGAGTTTGCCCAGTGAGGCTGGTCCAGTGACCGTGGACGGGCGCCGACGAGACGGCGCAGTGCTGCTCGCAATGGTGGTAATGGGCCTGTTCGCGGTCGGGCTGTTACTCGATTCGGTGACGAAGCAGACAACGGTTGCGAAGCCGCCGTCGATTATTACGGCACCGCCGCAGGGTGGCGACCTCCCTCCAGATCCCGGTATCGAAGACACATTTGATCGTGGGGATTCGCCGCTGTCACTTGGCTCCACTGCCACTGGGGCCCAATGGCAAGCGATCGGCGGCGTCTGGGGTGTCAATCAGGGTCAGGCATATGTCGCGGTGCCTGAAAAGTCGGTCGCGATGGCGACGCTTCGCGGCGGTACCGCCGATGGGCGGGTTGCGGTTTCTGCTGCCAAAATGGCGCCCGGCTTTGGCCTTGTGTTTCGGTGCCAAAGTGTTCTGAATTGTTGGCGTGTGGAGGCCGTTCCGCAGTTTGGGACCTGGAATGTGATCAAGGTCGAAAATGGCACCGAGACGATAGCGGCGCGACTGGGCACGGTATCGGTAGCAGACGATACGGAGATTGCAGTAGAGATGAATGGGTCGGTGCTCACCTTTTTCATCGACGGTGAGCGGGTTACCGCGATAGATGATGCGACTTTCAAAGACGACGACGGCGCGGGGATTTCTTTGCGGGAGCCCGCGAGCGCGGGGGTCGCTCGCTGGTCGAACTTCGCGGTGACGGTTGTGAAGGGCGCTGGCATTGTCGATGTCGCCGAGGCGACCTTCTATGACACGTTCGACCGTGCTGACGGCGATGTAATGGGCGAGCCTTGGAACCCCATCAAGGGCACGTGGGCAGTAAAAGCCAAGCACGCGCAAGTAACTGAAAGCGTCACGCTCGGCGCCAACCTTGCCCTCGTGGATGGAGCCTCGTCAGATGGAATCGTGCAAGCCACCATCTATCGACCACAACAAGCAATGGGAATCGCGTTTCGATGCAAGGATGCAAACAACTGTTGGCGCGTCGAGGCCGCGATCGGATTTGGCACTTGGAACGTCTTCAGGGTTGTCAATGGCACGGTCACAAAAGTTGGCACGCTCGGTATCCAGCCCACGTCAGCGGGTACGACGGTGTCGGTGCAACTCGCAGGCAACAAAGCGATCGCGTATATCAATGGCGTGGAAGCGTTGAAGTTTGACGTTGATGAGTTACAGAGCGAAACCGGTGCCGGGCTGGTTGTCGAAACCGACCCGTTGGCAACCACCGCCAAATGGTCAGAATTCGTACTCGCTCCGATCGGAGCGCGGCTATGACCATTCCTGCATCGGTTGGCGCGCCCGCCGCCACCGACGGGGGCGCGGGAGTGCGGCGCTTCGACAGTATCGACGGACTGCGAGCAATCGCCGCGATTGCCGTCGTTGTGTATCACACAGTGATCAACTACAACGAGCGATCTTTGGAGTTCGCCACGTGGGAGTGGATCAATCGCCTCGGTAATTTTGGCGTGTCGACGTTCTTCGTGATCAGCGGTGTCCTGCTCTATCGGCCGTTTGTGCTTTCGCACTTTCGTGGCGATGCGCCGCCCCGGGTGAACTCGTATCTCACGCGGCGCTTCTTGCGGATTCTCCCTGGCTATTGGCTCGCGCTCACCGTTGCGATCGTCGCGTTGGGTGCCACCAAAGTTCGGCTGATCACGGGTGCGGGCGACTATTTCAGTAGCTATTTGCTGATGCAGAACTATCGCCGCGGGCACCTCCTGACCGGAATTGGTGTCGAGTGGACGTTGGTGATTGAGCTCTCGTTTTATTTGGCGTTGCCGGTATTCGCGAACTGGCTGCGGCATCGCGACCCGGGCGCCACCATCCAAGCGAAGTTGCGCCGCCAGTTGCTGGGGCTTTTGGCGATGTACGTCGTGGCGATGGCCACACGTGTGTGGGCGCTGTGGTTCAACAAGCCAACGAAGGGGCGTTACGGCGACTGGTTCCCATTTGATCAGATCACGTCGTGGCTGCCCGCGTATCTCGATTGGTTTGCGTTCGGAATGTTGCTCGCAGTGGGCAGTGCGTGGCTCGCAATGGGCCACCAACTGCCCTGGGTTGCACAGATGCTTGCCGACAATGCTTGGGCATCGTGGCTCATCGCGCTGCAAACGTATTGGGTCGCTCTACAATTGCACCTGCCAGTGAGTGTGTTCACCAAGGTCACACGAATCCAATCGTTTGGCATCGCATTTACGTACGGAATAGTTGCGTTCTTCTTGTTGCTGCCTGCCGTATTCGGGCAACCTGATAGAGGCCTCATTCGTCGCGTACTGCGGAGCCGGGTGATGCACGGGTTGGGCACGATTTCCTTCGGTATTTACCTCTTCCATCTCATTGCGGTGGAACAAGTCGTGCGCTGGACGCAAGAGGATTCGTTGGCGTTGGATGTTTTCGTTTGGCTCGCGGTCGTGCTCGCGATCACGTTGCCGGCAGCGACGCTGAGCTACTTCCTGGTCGAGAAGCCGCTCATCAAGTTGTCGCATCGGCTCACCAAGGCCAGTCGCGTCGCGGTAGCGAACAACAACTTGCGGGATCCTGCGGCGCGCGGCCCCAACTGGCTCACTCGCATGATTGCTCCATCTGAAGACGGTCGCCGCCCGAATCTGCGAGCATTCCTCGAACTGTTCGCATTGTGCGGTCTCGTCATTGCGCAGCCACTGCTCGACCTCCTTGGCAAGAACGTTGGGCTGTTTGTCACGAGTGATGCCTCGGCACTCGAAGTGGTGTTGTTGGCCTTGCTTGTGGTCCTGATTCCGCCGCTTGTGCTGTGGTGCGTCGAAATGTTGGTCGCCGCCTTTATGCCGAAGGCGCGTCACTACCTACACCTATGCGCCATGGCGTTACTTGCCGGAGTTTTCGCCGTCGAATTGTTGAAACAGCAAACCGAGCTCAGCCCGACTGCGCTGATCTGGATTGGTGTGCTCTTCGGGATCGGTGCTGGTGTTTTCATTGTGCCGCGCCGATTGGTGAAGCAGTTCCTTCGGTATCTCGCATTTGCACCGCCCGTGTACCTCGTGCTGTTTCTGGTCGCCTCACCGGTCACCGATGTGGCGTTTGGTGGCGATGGTTCAGTATCGAGCGCATCGGTACGATCACCGAAACGCATCGTGTTTCTGCAGCTCGACGAATTCCCAGTTTCGTCGTTGCTCGATGGCAATGGCAGGATCGATCAAGAGCTGTTCCCCAACTTCGCGAAGCTCGCCGACGAATCCAATTGGTACCGCAACACCACGACCGTCTCGCCCTACACGAGTTTGGCCGTGCCGGCAATTCTGACGGGTAAGTACCCTTACAAAGAAAAGGCGGCGCCGTCGGTTGGTGATTACCCCGACAACTTGTTCACGCTTCTGGGTAACGACTACAAGCTCAACGTGCATGAAGCTGTCACTCGTTTGTGCCCGGAACGACTGTGCGAGTCGCAACAATCGGGTAGCGGTTTGTCATCCTTGATCAGTAACAGTGTGAAGTTATGGCAAGATTTCGCAGCACCGAAGCGCACGTCGTTTGCGTTCAACACGGGTGACGCCGCGTTGGCATCGATGAGGACGTACCGCAAGTTCTTGACTTCGATCAAGCCTGGCGGCGATCGAGTGCTCGACTGGGTGCACGTAGAGCTTCCGCACCAACCGTGGCATTACAACAAGGATTTGCAAGATTCTGAAGCGGTCGGCGACATTCCCGGCGCGAAGTATCTTGAATGGAGCGACGCCACCTCCGCCGAACATGCTTATCGTCGCTACCTCATTCAGCTGCAAGCCGTAGACACGCTCGTCGGTCAAACCGTTGACAAGATGAAACGCGTCGGAGCGTACGACGAGACGCTGTTTGTGGTGACTGCTGATCACGGAGTGGCGTTTCAAGATAAAGAACCATTGCGGAGTGTTTCGAATAAGAACTACGCCGATGTGATGTGGGTGCCGCTGTTTGTCAAACTACCTGGGCAGACCCAAGGCTTAGTCGATGACCGACCTGCGTTGACGATCGATATCTTGCCGACGATCGCCGACGCGATCGACGCCAAGATTCCCAACCAGATTGATGGGCAATCGCTGCTTGCGGCGACGAAACGGCCCGAAGGTCAACGACGCATGTATCAGTGGGGTGCGTACGCACTTGAGATTGATCGGTTTCTGAAAGCGCCAGAAGGCAAAGGCTTTTTAGAGTTTGATGGAGCCGCGGGATTTGCCACAGCGATCGCCAAGAAGGCGGTCAGTGCTTCCGGGGATCCAGATTTGCGGATCTATCGCAGTATCGAGTTCGGCGAACTCGTGGGCCAAGATGCCGCCGCGATGATCAGCGACGAGCCTGGCGACGCCATCGTCACGATCGCGGAACCGCAAAAGTGGCAAAACATCGACCCGAAGGCGCCCTCGATCCCCTGGGCTTACGGTGGCGGCATCATCAACAATCTCAATGGGTCGCGCCCGGTAGCAATCGTGCTCAACGGCAAAATCATTGCAGTATCGCGAGTCACGAAGTTCGCTGATCGCAACGACGGAATTTTCATCATGAACGTTCCGCCGAAGTTGGCGACGGCTGGAAGCGAACTGCCTCAGGTGTATTTCATCAACGGCACCGTAGCCAGTCCATCACTCGATCCCATACCCTCGAACACGAAATAGGGCAGCGAGAAGTCATTGAGGATCACTACTTGGCTGTGATTGGAGGATCTTGACTGCAGCCAGCGTTATTCGAGTCATGACGGTTGAATACCGCAGAGCGCCTGACGAATACTCAGGGCACCCCGCGGCGAGGTCGCTGATCTTGTTGTAGCTCCGTGGACAGAAATCAATGCCGTTTGGAGCTCGCACCACAATTTGTCCATTGCGGCAGCCCTTGTCAGAGGTCTCATTTGGCAGGCACGCCGATGTCGGAAGCCAGGAATCGCCGCCGAAGCTGTCGCGCAGTATCGAAGAGAAGTTCACATTTTGGCGCAGCTTTCCTTCATCGCGAAGGATCTCACCGAGCTCGAGTAGCCGCGATGTGGCGATCTCATTTTCGACTCTCGGCGGATCGAAAACCATGGTCGGTATATTCCCCGTGAGACCGAAGAACGTTCTTGCAGCGTCACGGTATTCCGAGAAGCCCTGATTCTCGGTTTTGTCTGTTCCATCGGGGTTCGGATTGACTGAGCATTTGGCGGATGCATTGCCAGTCTCGGAAAGTACGATGAGGTTCGGTGGCATTACTTCGATGTCTTTGCGAAGCAGTTCGTTGAAATCACAAAGAGAACCAGCGGTGAGCGCTCGTACTTTGATGGTCACGAATGGAACTGATTCGAAGTTCTTTTCGATGATTGTCTTGGTTTCGGCAAGGTGATCGTCACCATAGACATTCACGTAGAGTTCGGCGCGGCGTGTTCCGGTGAATAAATTCCGATCGGGCGCCGCGGCTTGGATGTGGGGGAGTAGCCAGGCGGCGATGAGCTTGGATCCGGCGGTTCCGAAGTGGACGCCGTCGGGTCGTACATCTTTGACGTTGCCAAGGCCGCGTTGAAATTCGCCGTTCGGGCACAAATACGAAAACATGTCCGGATGCACCACGGCCGGGTGACGCTGTGCGATCTGGCCCAGCACGCGGTTCGCTGCGATGACCCGTTCGACATTTGTTGATGATCGCGGTCCAGATCCGGATTGTCCGTTCTTGCCGAAACAGGGGATGCTTGGCAGGATGACGCGCGCCCCTTCGTTCGTAAGTTTGGAGATCGCGGATGTCACGGCCTGCGTAAACAGTGCGTTCCATTGCGTCGAACCCGGCTCAATACTCGTGCTTGATGCGCGAGGAACTAGGTCGTAGAGCTCCCAGCTGCCGAAGACCAAGACCACGACCGAAGGCTGGAACGTGTGCACCGCCGCTGACCATTTCGTCTCCCAGTCACAATCTTCGATCCCTTTTTTCGAGAGTGTCCGGCCTTTGAGTAGTCGGCAACCGGGTGCCCAGGATTCGTTGATTTTGAGGTTGGCGCGTGCGAGGCCTGGGTAGATGGAGTGGGCGGTGGAGTCTCCGACGATGAGGACTCCACCTTTTTTGGTGTAGGTCTGGGCTGAGGCGTAGGGGGAG